>Ga0075276_10000058_pt1 | contig 35152 bp, 26 predicted proteins | sample SF_Rice_5C_80N_4_FD_69770 | JGI IMG/M metagenome (GOLD analysis project Ga0075276, IMG submission 69770) | Rice paddy soil microbial communities from Twitchell Island, California, USA - SF_Rice_5C_80N_405 | ecosystem: Environmental > Terrestrial > Soil > Paddy field/soil | place: USA: Twitchell... | reverse complement strand
CTGGTTTACTCTGATGACGTGCTATTTAGAATCTATTCGCAACAGCCGGGAATTTGTACTCTGGACTTGCTCTGCGCGCTAGACGACACAGGCGAATTCTCTGCAAGGGACGTCGCAATGAAGATAGCAACGCTCTGCTCGTGGCGCGTCGGGCTGTCGATCACACTACGCTATCAACTCGCGATATTACCGGACGCGTTAGGCGGAGCAAAAAGCATCAAAGAAGGGATCAATGTATTGTCTGCTGACGAGCACTGCAATGCACTTTTCAGCGCAATCTGGAATATTGAAAAGCCATTTGGCGATCTGCAAGGCCACGCGGGGTTGATTCTCAGGAAACTCGCCGACGACAAGAACAATTCAATAAAGAGCGTCGCGGCCCTGGCAGGTTTCTGGCTCAGCAAAGCTAAGCTGCATAAACAAGCTCCAGCGCCGATTGATCGCATGGTAGCGCTTTTAATTGGGCAGGCAACCTTTATCGAGCACCCAGTCACGGCGGAGGCTGCACATCGACTGTGGAGCGTGTATACGGATCTTATCGAGGACATCCATGGCCACCATATGGATGACGAGAAACTTTGGCAGTCTATTCGCATCTTAGGAGAGGTAGCGGCAGAAAGCGATAGGCATCACTCGCATAGTGGCGCTAGATCATTGGGGACAAGGCTCGCCAGCGGCTTAATAACAGGCACAAGCGATTATGAGTTATTTAGCAAGGCGTACAACAGCAAGCTCATTTCTTTAGCGGCGCAAGACAAGCGGAAATGACAGTATTGCGCGAAGCTCTCGACGCTCGACTAGCCCAGGGTTTCAATTTTAATCAGCATATGTGGGGGCTTGTACATTATCATTGTAGCGGCCAAGCTCGCATTTTCTCTCGAGAGCAGAACTGCAAGTCGAGCCTAGCACCTTTAATTTGTTAATTTAGCTGGCGGAGGCTATCAGAGCGAGAATGCCTAGAACCGCGAGAAATCCGGTCCACTCCCTTGTTTGCGAGCTCTCAGAGGCGCCGCCGGTGACCCGATTGGCAAAGGTCTCACAGTTGTTGTCCAGCAAGTGGTAACCCGTACGGCCGGATACTTCCTGCTCGATCCGTCGCAAGGTCGCATCGTGCTCAGACATCGGCACCTCGCGAACTTTCTTGACCGGTTTCCCTGCGGTAAACTGTTCATACGTCACATAGTGTGGCCCCTTGTCACTGGTACTATGGGCAACGGTTCCGTCGAGAAGATGCACGCCCCAATGCTCGCCAGGTCCCGATAGCTTTGGTCGCACGATGAGTGAAATGGCGGAAGATTGCGGAAAAGTAAGCCAACTGTAGAGACTCATAAGATCACCTATTCGAGAGGAGCCAGACAAGTGCGGCTATTACGCCAGCACCTATCAGGAGGTTTTTAACTTCGGTTTTTGCCTGCTCTGCTTGCTGTTCAGCTTTCTGCTTGAAATGTTCCATCAGTGAAACCTGGTAAGCAGACGGCACCGCCACCCCACGCTCCCATTTACTGATCGTCATAACGTGAGCATCAAATAGCTGTGCGAAATCAGCTTGGGTCAAACCAAGCGATTTCCTTAATACGGCAATCTCAGATGGCGTCATTACTAAGCCCTTAAGTATGTTTAAGCATAAGCTCAAACTTAGTCTAAGTTTAAACTTAGGTCGTTGTCAATAGGCCGAATACAAGAAAAATGTTCCACCTAATGAATTAACAACACCTGACGGCCAAAAGGTGGCGTCGTGCGGTTCGCAGCGAATGACCAGAATGCGCCGCACAAATCGACACGGTCCGGGTTCTATCCGCCTACCCGCCTCGACGCGCAACCGCATCGAACTCCAGCCCGAAGCGCGCCAGGTATTTGCGCAGGCGGTCGGCGTCGTTGGGCTGTTTCTTTTCCTGGCGCGAGACGGCGAAGAGCTTGCGCCCCGCCTCTGACAAGCTGGCCGATTCGCGGCAGATTTCAATCACGGTGTTGAGCTGGCAGCGGTCGAAGAGGTCCAGCGCGTCGGCGGCCTCGCCCAGAACCACACTCACGTTATCCGGCTTTTCCAGCCCGCGCCATGCGGCGCGCAGGCGGGCGATTTCGTCCGCCACGCCTTGTTCCGTCACCCTGCCCGCTTCGGCCAGGGTGGCCATGCGGGTGACGGAGGCGGTGAGTTCGCGGAAGTTGCCGGGCCAGCGTGCCTCGGGCGAGAGGGCGAAATCGAGATAGCGCCGCTTGGCTTCCACATTGAACCTGACCTGCTGGCCGTTTTCGCGCGCGTAGCGCTCGAGCTCGAAATCGAGGTTGGGCTCGATGTCCTCGGTGCGCTGGGCGAGGCCGACGAGGTCGAAGGTCCACATGTTGATGCGCGCATAGAGATCTTCGCGGAAGCGTCCCTCGGCCACCCATTGCTGCAAATTGCGGTGGGTGCCGGCGATGAGCTGGAAGTCGCTTTCCACCTCGCGGTCTGCCCCGAAGGGGAAGAAGCGCTTTTCCTCGATGGCTTTTAGCAGCATGGCTTGTTCATCCAGCCCCAGTTCGCCGATCTCGTCCAGGAACAGCAGGCCGGCGTGGGCTGAGCGCAGCAGGCCGGGGCGCTCGGTCTGCGCGCCGGTGAAGGCGCCCTTTACGTGGCCGAACAGGGTGGACATGGCAGAGTCGCCGCGCAGGGTGGCGCAGTTGACCTCGATGAAACGGCCCGCCAGGCGCTGGCGCTGGCGCTTGAGCTCGTACACGCGGCGCGCGAGGAAGGATTTGCCCGCGCCCGTGGGGCCGATGAGCAGCATGGGCGCGCGCGATTTCACCGCGACCTGTTCGATCTTTTCGATGGTGCGGTTGAAGCTGGCATTGCGCGTGGCGATGCCGGACTTGAGGAAGCTGATGGTGTCGTCGTGCTCGCGCGCGAAGCGCTGGGCGATCTGGTTGTAGCGCGAGAGGTCGAGGTCGATGATGCGATAGTGGCCCGCCATGCCCTCTTCCCGGCCGCGCGCGGGCGAGGTCTGCACCAGGCGCGCGGGCGCATAGCGCGCCTCTGCCAGGAGGAACCAGCAGATCTGCGCGACGTGGGTGCCGGTGGTGATGTGGATGAGGTAATCCTCATGCTCGGTGTCGAAGGGATAAGACCGGCACAGATCGAGCAGGGTGGTGTAGACCTCCTCGAAATCCCACGGGTCGCGGATTTCCGTCTCGACCCGGCGCACCTCGGTCTCCGGCGAGACGCTGGCGATGTCGCGCGTGACGCGCTCGGCGAGGCCGCGGCTGCGCGCATCATGCAGCAGTTCCAGCCGGTCCACCACGAGGTCTTCCTGCTGGCACAGGCCCACCGTGGGCCGCCACTTATCCCAGCGCGCCATACCCTTGCCGGCGTAGTCGAGCTGCGTGCCGAGGAAACCGATCACCACCGTCTTTTTCATGACTATCTAATGAGATAATGTTATATCTTTATTTATATAGTTTTCGCATTCTCCCACGACAGCCCAGCGCCTGCAATAATACATTTCCCCCGTTATTTCAAAACACTATTAACTTTTTTCGGCCCTGACCGGCGCGCTGGCACGCTTTTCGCAAATAGGTATGCGGTCGCCGACCTGACGCAAGGCCCACGGGAAAGGGGTTCTAAGCCCCGCCGGTGCGCTGCAGCCGGATTCGGTTCTGTCGTTGCGGTGTATGCCGCCCCGCAGGAAAGTGATCACTGGCTAGAGGGCAATTTCAGTGAGTACTCATCCTCACGAGTTGCCTGCCACTGGATAGCTCAGTTCGGTAGAGCAATCGACTGTTAATCGATTAGTCGCGGGTTCGAATCCCGCTCCAAAAACTGTCTTGAACAGGCAGCTTTTAAAAACGCAGTACCCGCCGGTTGTGGCATGCGCAAGCATCCACCGCCGGCCCGGCCCGGCGCCCGGACCGCGATTGCGGCAAGGCCATGCCGGCCCGCGGCAGCGATGTAAGCCCTCATGCTTCGGCACGTGGGCAAGCAGAGCCGCCGAGGGCTCGCGGAAGCCTCCCCGCAATCGCCGAACGGGTTGCCCGCCGGGCCGGCGCCAGACCGGCACATTTACATAAGGAGAATGGAACATGGCTATGCTGAAGCGTTTTGTGATCAAGAAGAATGAAAAGGGCGCGTTGCTGCGCAACGGCGACTTTGAGCGCATCCTGAGCGCGGGCCGCCATTACTTCTTCGACCCGCTGGGCCAGCTTTCGGTGCAGGTGTGGAAGATCGACACCCCCATGCACGACCTGGCGACGGTGGACTACCTGGCGGAGCATGATCCGGAGGAGTTGGATGAGCACTTTGTTTGCATGACGTTGAACGAGGACCAGGCCGGCTTGCGCTACGAGAACGATGTGCTGGTGGAGGTGCTGCCTCCCGCGTCGCGCCTGGTGCTGTGGAAGGGTTTCATGAAGCACCGCCTGGAGGTGGTAGACCTGACGCAGGACTACACGGTGAAGCCCGCGCTGGTGCGCCACCTGGCGCAGACCGCCCCGCGCGGCCGCCTGGTGAACGGGCTGAACGGCGTGCTGGTGGCGCAGGTGCCGCCCTACCATGTGGGCATGCTGAAGGTGGACGGCAAGATCGAACGCCTGCTGCAGCCCGGCGTGGAAGCGTTCTGGCGCTTCAACCGCAACATCGACGTGGTGCTGGTGGATACCCGCCTGCAAGCCATGGAGGTGAGCGGGCAGGAGATCCTCACCCATGACAAGGTGGGGCTGCGCCTGAACCTGGCGGCGACCTGGCGCTACACCGATGTGCTGCTGGCGCACGAGAAGCTGGCGCGTCCGGCCGAGCATCTGTACCGCGAGCTGCAGTTCGGCTTGCGTGAGGCAGTGGGCACGCGCACTCTGGACGAGCTGCTGGAAAACAAGCAGGTCATCGACGAGGTGGTGGGCGCCCACGTCGCGCAGAAGCTGGCCGGCTTCGGGCTGGAGGTAGGCGGTGTCGGCGTGAAGGACATCGTGCTGCCGGGCGAGATGAAGACCATCCTGGCCCAGGTGGTGGAGGCGGAGAAGGCGGCGCAAGCCAACGTGATCCGCCGCCGCGAGGAAACCGCCGCCACCCGCTCGCTGCTGAACACGGCGAAGGTGATGGAGGAAAACCCCGTCGCCCTGCGCCTGAAGGAGCTGGAGACGCTGGAACGTGTGGCCGAGCGTATCGACCGCATCAGCGTGTTCGGCGGTCTGGACCAGGTGCTGAATGGCCTGGTGCAGATCAAGGGCGCGTAATACCATGCCGCTGCCGGAAGGCGGCGGCATGGCCCATAATGAAACAAAGAGGAAGCAATCATGGATTACCAACTGCTGGAAGTCGCAAACGGCAAGCCGATCAAGATGTGGACCGAAGGCGTGCCGGTGGAAGGCGAGGCGCAGAAGCAGCTGATGAACACGGCGCAGATGCCCTTCATCTACAAGCATCTGGCGGTGATGCCGGACGTGCACCTGGGTAAGGGCTCGACCATCGGCAGCGTGATTCCCACCCAGGGCGCGGTGATTCCCGCGGCCGTGGGCGTGGACATCGGCTGCGGGATGATGGCCGTGCGCACGACCCTTCAAGCCACGGACCTGCCGGATAACCTGCTGGGCCTGCGCTCCGCCATTGAGCGCGCGGTGCCGCACGGGCGCAGCAACTCCCGCGGCGGACGCGACAAGGGTGCGTGGGAAACGCCGCCGCAAAGCGTAGATGCGCATTGGGCGCAGTTGCTGCCGGGTTTCGAGCGCATCACGGAGAAGCACCCCAAGCTCAAGAACACCAACAACCATAAGCATCTGGGGACGCTGGGAACTGGCAACCACTTCATCGAGGTGTGCCTGGACCAGGCGGACGCGGTATGGTTCATGCTGCACTCCGGTTCGCGCGGGGTGGGGAATGCAATCGGCTCCCGCTTCATCGAGCTGGCGCAGCAGGATATGCGAGAGCACCTGGCCAACCTGCCGGACCGCGACCTGGCCTACCTGAAGGAAGGCACGCAGCACTTCGATGACTATATCGAGGCGGTGGGCTGGGCGCAAGATTTCGCCCGGCGTAACCGCGAGGTGATGATGGCCAATGTTGTGGCGGCCGCGCGCAGCGTGATCGCCAAGCCCTTCGAGACGGATGTGGCGGCGGTGAACTGCCACCACAACTACGTGCAGAAGGAAACCCACTTCGGCGCGGAGGTGCTGGTGACCCGCAAGGGCGCGGTGTCGGCGCGGAAGGGGCAACTGGGCATCATCCCCGGCTCGATGGGCGCGAAGAGCTACATCGTGCGCGGCCTGGGCAACGAGGAGTCGTTCTGCTCGTGCAGCCACGGCGCGGGACGCACCATGAGCCGGAACGAGGCCAAGCGCCGCTATACGGTGGACGACCAGATCAGCGCCACGGCGCATGTGGAATGCCGCAAGGATGCCGCGGTGATCGACGAGATCCCGATGGCCTACAAGGACATCGATGCGGTGATGCAGGCGCAGCGCGCGCTGGTCGAAGTGGTGCATACGCTGCGCCAGGTGGTCTGCGTGAAGGGCTGAAAAACTACTGCGGAAACCGCCTGCGGCGTTGTTCGGTGCTCGGCATCCTCATGTACTTAAACGTACACTGCGGTGCCTGCGCGCCGTGCGCCTTGCATCCGGCCTTCTCGCCACGTCTTTTTACCAACCGGAAGGTCCGGAGATTGACCTTCCTTTTTCTTGAGACACAAAAGTGTGTCAGTTTAATTCTGGAGAGCATGATGGACAGCATCAAACCAACCATACTCAGTGCACACCCGATACAGCCGGAGGTGCGCGCGCGCATCGTCGAGGCGCTGGAGCAGATCGAGGCGGAACACCAGGTAAAGGTGCTGTTCGCCTGCGAGTCGGGCAGCCGCGGCTGGGGCTTCGCCTCGCCGGACAGCGACTACGACGTGCGCTTCGTCTATGTGCACAAGCTGCCGTGGTACCTGACGGTGCACGCGCCGCGCGATGTGATCGAATTGCCGATCAGCGACGAGCTGGACGTGAGCGGCTGGGAACTGCGCAAGGCGCTGCAACTGCTGCGCAAATCCAACCCCACGCTGCTGGAATGGCTGGATTCGCCCGTGGTGTATCGCGAGGACGCGGCTTTCGCCGAGCGCATGCGCCGCTTCGTGCCGGAATTCTTCTCCGGACAGGGGGTGCGCCACCACTATCTGTCGATGGCGAAGAAGAACTTTCGCGGCTATCTGCAGGGCGAGAGCGTGCGGCTGAAGAAGTACCTCTACGTGCTGCGCCCGCTGCTGGCGGTGCGCTGGATAGACGGCGGGCGCGGCATGCCTCCGATGCGCTTTGCCGACCTGGCGCAGGCGACGGTGGACGACGCCGCGCTGGCGCATGAAATCAACCGCCTGCTGGAAATCAAGATGCGCGCGGGCGAGGCGGAGTACAGCGCACGCTGGCCGGCCATCCACGACTTCATCGCGGCCGAGCTGGCGCGGGTGGAGCGCAGCCCGGAGCACGCGAGGCCGGCCGGGAGCACGGCGGTGCTGGACCGCTTCCTCGCTGAAACGGTGCGCGCGTTTTCGCGCGCCTGAGGATTAACACAGGAACTGGATGGATGACATGAACATGCTGAATCTGGACGGATCGCAAGGCGAAGGCGGCGGGCAAATCCTGCGCAGCGCGCTGACGCTTTCCACGATCACCGGCACGCCGTTCCGCATCGAGCGCATTCGTGGGGGACGCGCCAAGCCTGGCTTGCTGCGCCAGCACCTGACGGCGGTCACGGCCGCCGCGGCAGTCAGCGGCGCGCAGGTGTCCGGGAACGCGCCGGGGTCGCAGACCCTGGAATTCGTTCCCGGCGCCATCCGCGGCGGCGACTACCGTTTCGACATCGGCACGGCGGGGAGCTGCACGCTGGTGCTGCAGACGGTGCTGCCCGCGCTGTGGTTCGCCGACGGCCCGAGCACGATCACTGTCAGCGGCGGCACACACAACGGCGCCGCGCCGCCCGCGGATTTCCTGATCCGCTCCTGGCTGCCGCTGATGCGGCGCATGGGGGTGGAGATGGACATCGAACTGGAGCGCCACGGGTTCTACCCGGCGGGCGGCGGGCGGGTGCGCGCATCGGTCACGCCTTGCGGGAGCTTGCTGCCCCTGCATCTCGAGGCGCGTGGAGAGCATATCGCCACCCGCGCCGTCGCGGTCGTCGCAGGTCTGCCGGCCGAGATTGCGGGCCGCGAACTGGATCATCTCGCGGCGACATTCAGCGAGGCGGAATGCGAAACACGGGTGCTGAGTTCGCGCGAAGGCCCGGGCAACGTGGTGATGGTCGAAATCAGCCACGCCAGCCACACCGAGGTCTTCACCGGTTTCGGCGAAAAGGGGCTGCCTGCCAAAACCGTGGCCGCACGGACCGCACACGCGGCCGCGAGCTGGCTGGCCAGCGGCGCAGCGGTGGGCGAGCATCTGGCGGACCAGCTGCTGCTGCCGATGGCGCTGGCAAAGGGGGGCGCTTTTACGACCGCGCTGCTGTCCTCGCACACGCGGACCAACATCGGCGTGATCGAGAAGTTTCTGCCATTGGAGTTCGATGTCGCGCAGGAAGACGGCATCCACCGGGTAAGCCTTACCCGGGAATAGTGGCCGCGCACGTGCAGGGGGGAGTATCATCCCCTGCACGGCACTCACGCCGCTTATCCCATCATAGCAGAGGTGTCATATGAACAAACTTCTTGCTACATTGTTGTTGTCCGCCGCCTTCATGCCGTCAGCCTTTGCCACCGGTTTTGCCGACGGTGTGGTGGGCAGCAAGTATGCCGTGGTCGATCTCGGCTCCATCAGCTACAACGAGGGCAGCGCCACCGCGCTGAGCATAGGCGGCGGCGTGCAGGTGCACCCCGCCGTGGCGGTCGAGGTGGATTATCTCATGGGCGGATCCGCCAGCTACGGTCCGATCAACGTCGGGTCCTACAAGCTGTCGGCGCTGCAAGTGATGGCCGTCGGCCATTACACGTTCAATGACCAGTTCACCGCCTACGCCAAGGCCGGTCTGGCGATAAACGACCAGTCGCTGACCAATCCGTTCAACGGCTTCCAGTATTCGATGTCCTCGACCGATGTGGCAATGGCGATCGGCGGCCTGTTCAATGTCTCGCCGGGATTCGCCCTGCGCGCGCAATACATGGACACCGGCGTGTCGTCCAACGTATTGTCCATCGGGGCGCTGTTCAGCTTCTAAGCCGCGAGGCGACAGCCGCGACGTTTGTTCGATTGTGTAGCGGGCAAGCCACGGTATGCGGGTGCGACGGACGACACAGGGTATAATTTTGCGCACCCTGTCATTGTGGAGTCCGTAATGCGCAAAATTTTTCTGATCTTGCTGTGCGTTGTGTGCAGCGCCCCCGCTGGCGCCCTCAGCCTGTCGCAGTTGTCCAACAAGGACGCCGTTGACGGCCTGAAAGCCGCCCTGGACAAGGGCACGGTGGCCGCGGTCGGAAAACTGGGCAAGGTGGACGGCTTCCTGGGCAACCCGCGCGTGCGCATCCCGCTGCCGCAGTCGCTGCAGCGCGCAGACCACGTGCTCAGCCGTTTCGGCATGGGCAACTATACGCAGGATCTGGAAGTGCGCATGAATCGCGCGGCGGAACTTGCGGTGCCCGAGGCCAAGTCGCTGCTGCTGCAGGCCATCAAGCAGATGAGCTTCAAGGATGCGAAGGCCATCCTGACCGGCGGCAACACCGCCGCCACCGACTATTTCCGCCGCACCACGTCCCAGCCGCTGGCCGCGAAATTCCTGCCCATCGTGCAGCGCGCCACCGCCAAGGTGCAGCTCGCGCAAAAGTATGACGAATTCGCGGGCAAGGCCGCGCGCTTCGGGCTGCTGGACAAGAGCCAGGCCAACCTGGAGCAATACGTCACGCAGAAGGCGCTGGACGGCCTGTTCCTGATGATGGCCGACGAGGAAAAAGCAATCCGCCGCGACCCCGTGGGCCAGGCCAGCAAGCTCATATCCAAGGTGTTCGGCGCGCTGCGGCAATAGCGCCCTGTGCTTCCGGCGGCATGCCGTTCAAACGGCAAGGCCGGCGCGAGCCCAAGCCCAAGCCCCTCTCAAATCGGGCTGATTTCCGGGGGAGCCAGCCAGCCCATATGCCCTGCCAGAAATGGCGGGGCTTTTTTCTGGTGCATGGCCGCTTTGCGATGTTCCATTCGCTGAGTATCAGGCCGGCAGCGTGCCCGGAACGGACATGATGTTTGCAGATAAGCGGACCTTTTGTAGATTAATGGGTGGAGCGTAGCGATACCCAACAGCTTATCCCCGAACTTGATGGGTATCGCTGCGCTCCACCCATCCCACGCTCGCTCATCTGCGCTTCAGTTTGAGCTAGGCTCAGCCTTTTTGGCCTTTGCCGCATAAGCCGGATCGAACGATGATATTGGCTTCAGCTTTAAGTCGAATGGCTCGTACTTGCCCTTGAACTGAGGCTCTCCCGGCAGGCGAGCGATGTCCCTCCAGTAGGTCGGCTCCGCCCTCGCCTCACTTTCCGTGCGAGATCTCCTAATGCATCTAGCAACGACTTGACGACACGTGTCGTCGAGCAGCAACATGTTCTTGTAGCCGCTCGCACACGCAGAGAGCAGTTGGAGCAGCGCAGTGAGCGCGGCTGTTGCAGCAGGCAAGTCTGGTTGAGACCCGCGGTGTATAAACTCATTGCGGGCTTTACGAGCAATGTTAAGCCATCGATACGTTTCCGCCTCGATGAACCCTTTCTGAAACATCATTTCGATACGGGCCGAGGTGGTCCAGACCCGATAGTCCTTGAGAAATGCGCTTCGATTGGGGATAGCATCGACCGACACCTTCGACTCGACTTCGACGCTCCACATTCGACTAATTACCTGTTCTATTGAGGTCCAAAGACAAGTTAACGCTTCAGCCAGTGCGCCAGCGACATAGTGCGTTGTGCCAGCCAACGCTATTTCAGGACTAAAGGGTTCGCACTTATCCAGTATCGCGCGTCCGCGAGCGATGGCCTTTTTTAGGGCCGCAAGGGTGATTGGCGTATTATCGAGCAGTACGATGTTGTCGCTGATGCTGGCGCTGCGATCTCGGAGGGAAAAATGCAGCGCTGTTTTTCGGCTCGTGCCACCAAACATTCGTATGTAGCCGGTATTAAAGAGCCATCCCCTACAAATATCAGAGGGTGCCGCCCCCTCTGTGTATACCCCGCCAAGAAGCATCTCGAGAAATACGCGATTGAAAAGTTTTAGGGCGGCATCCGGCTTTGAGAACTCCGGCAGCGCAGGCATAGCCAAGCTTCCATCGAAGCCGACCAGCATCATGTACGGCGCCACGTTGCCATCGATAAACCCACTTGCACGATTGAGTTTCAAGTAGTCGTAGGTCGACCGATTGATGTCCTGCAACGAAGGCTTCCAACTGTCGCGCCCGTCTTTCGCAATGAGCTTTAGTGGTCCACTTACGGCCATTACAAGAGGCACTCCATCGGGCATGGTCGGTTCGGTCATCGTTTGCATTGTCCTATTCACTGTACGCTTTGGCTATCCTGATAACGCCGATCAGACGGATTTCAATCCTGTTCCTCGAAACTACTGAGGCTTAACAGAGCTCGCGGGGCGCAATAAGCGTGCGTAGCCCGGATGCAGCGGAGCGGAATCCGGGTTGAGTCCGCAGGTTAACCCATCCCGGATTCAATTGCATTGCATCCGGGCTACGCTTGCTCAAAGGAGGGTTTTGCGTTTTCCCCGTTCCGGGTCGGTAAGCCAGAAAATAAGCACGGCCGCCAGCAAGGCCATGAGGGCGGCGGATTGCCCCCAAGCTACGCTCCCAAAATAGCGAAGGTATATGCCGGCAATAGCCAATACCACACCGAGCGCGCCGGCCGCCACGCGCAGCGCGGATGGCCACTGGCGTACCTGCGCCGGTAGCCGGGACGCAGGCCGCGGCTGGTCTATCTGCTCGCCGCTCTCGCACGTCTCGCCGTCGTCTCCCTGCACCTTTGCTGCGAATTCGCGCGCCATGACCACCATCTTGTCGACGATCGCCTTGTCCGGGTTCTTGGTATAAATTTGCCCGTTTTTCCAGTCGAACCATGGCTCCGCATATTCGCACTTGCCGTGCCACATCGTGAAATATGGTCCTTGGTCCGGCAACAACTGTAGTTCTGAATCGCGTTCGACGTAGGCCAGCCATTCGGCGGCGGTGATCTCATTACCTTCGTCAATCCAGTGGTCGCGTCGAGTTATATGAAAATCGTAGCCCACGTCTGTTCCTATCGATTGAAATCGGTCTTCAAGGGCGATTCAAAGTCCGGCGCCCTTATAAAAGAAACAGCACGGCGGACGTCGGTTTATGGGACAACTCCGTCCTTCTGGATCGTCCGCTTGCGAGCAGTCTACTTGAGGGGGCAATCGGCTGCAATCGTGGAGCATTGGGGATCAGGCAGCGTTTTATTGAAGACCGTTGCGGGGTATGGAATGCCAGGCGGCTTGCCGGGTGCTGCCGGCGAAATCGCTTTCGCGATGTGGATGTGCGCTTTCCCGACCGGCAAGGCACTTTCGGTAGCTTGCCCCTTCACAACACGATTTGAGAGGGGCTGGGCGCGAGCCGGCCTTGTTTTGATCCGGCCGGGCAGGCCTGCATTATCCTCCGGTGGCGCCGCCTGTCGCCCGGGCGCCGGCGCGCAAATGGTGCGATGGCGAACGTCGGGCATTCCGCCGCGATCGCATTGCAAACCCACTGTTTCGCCCCCATCTCCGGGCTATCTGCCCCCTTCCGCGGGGCGGAACTCGTGCTGCCTGCGGGCGCCCAAGCCGGGGTATAATTCCGTATGGATTTCGGCGCAGTTTGGTAAATGAATGTATTTTATGAAGAGGACGGGGGCTTCAAGGTCGGCACCGTCTTGACGGACAACACGACCTCGATGCACGTGGAAAGCCTGCACGGCAAGCGCAGCAAGATCAAGGCAGCCAATGTGCTGTTGCGATTTACCCAGCCCGGCCTGAGCGAGTTCCTGGCTCAGGCGGAGGACGTTGCCGGCGGGATGGATGTGGAGTTTCTCTGGGAGTGCAGCCCGCCGGAGGAATTCGCCTTCGAAACGCTGGCGGCGGAGTATTTCGGCCACCCCCCCAGCCCGGCGGAGGCCGCGGGCGCGCTGATCCGACTGCATTCGGCCCCGATGTACTTCTACAAGAAGGGCAAGGGCCATTACAAGGCGGCGCCGCCGGATGCGCTCAAGGCAGCCCTGGCCGGTGCGGAGAGGAAGCGCTTGCTCGCGGAGCAGCAGGCGCAATTCACGGCGCAACTGTCGGACTTCACCCTGCCCGCGGAATTCGAGGGCAAGATACCGGAGCTGCTGTACAAGCCCGACCGCAATACGATTGAAGTGAAGGCGCTTGAGGCGGCGTGCGCCGCGACCCATCTTTCGGCGGCGCACCTGCTGGAGCGCTGCGGGGCGATCCCGTCCAGCCACGACTATCATTTGCAGCGCTTCCTGTTCGAGCATTTCCCGCGGGGCACGGGTTTTCCGCAGGTGAGCGTGGACATGCACCCGGAGCTGCCGCTGGCCGAGGCGCGCGCCTTCAGCATAGACGACGCGGCAACGACGGAAATCGACGATGCCTTCTCGGTGGTGCCGCTTCCCGGCGGCAACTGGCGCGTGGGCGTGCACATTGCGGCGCCCGCCTTGACCATCGCGCCCGGCTCGCCCGTGGACGAGATCGCGGGGCAACGGCTGTCCACCGTCTATATGCCGGGCAGCAAGATCACGATGCTGCCGGACAACGTGGTGCAGGCCTTCACCCTGAACGAGGATACGACCTGCCCGGCCGTGTCCATGTACCTGGAAGTGGATGCGGACACGCTGGAGATCAGGGGCACAGAAAGCCGCATCGAGCGCATCCACATCGCGAACAATCTGCGCCACGACACGCTGGAGCCGCTGTTCAACGAGGCGACACTCGCTGCGGGCAAACGTGACTATCCCTACGCCGCCGAACTCGCGCTGCTGTGGAATCTCGCCGGCAAGCTGGAAGCGTTGCGCGGGAAATCCGCCGATAGCAACGCGCAGCAAATGGATTATAATTTCCATGTTGAAGACGACCGCATCGCCATCAGCGAACGCAGGCGCGGCTCGCCGATAGACAAGGTGGTGAGCGAGCTGATGATCTTCGTCAACAGCGCGTGGGGCAAGCTGCTGGCCGAGCACAATGCAGCCGGGATTTACCGCACCCAGAACGGCGGCAAGGTCAAGATGAGCACGGTGCCCGGACCGCATCAGGGGCTGGGCGTGGCGCAATATCTGTGGTCGAGTTCGCCGCTGCGGCGCTACGTGGATCTCATCAACCAGCGCCAGATCGCGGCCGTGCTGCGCGGGGAAACGCCGCCCTATGCGCCGAATGATCCGGCGATCTTCGCCGCGATGCGCGATTTCGACGCCGCTTATGCGGTCTACAACGAGTTCCAGCGCGGCATGGAGCGCTACTGGTGCCTGCGCTGGCTGCTGCAGGAGAACGTGAAGGAGGCCGAGGCCGTGGTGCAGCGCGAAAACCTGGTGAAGCTGGCGCGCATTCCGTTTTACGCACGCATTCCGTCCCTGCCGGAATCGCCGCCCAATACCCGCGTCATGCTGGAGATCGGCGACATCGACCTGCTGGACATGGAATTCAAGGCGCGATACATCAATACCGTGGAGGCAACTGCTTGAAGTTGGTTTGGCCCAAGTCGTTCCTGCCCAAACATCACCTGGCGCTGGCCTTGGCGATTTCGCTCGGCGTGCACGCGTTCGCCCTGTATGGCATTGCCTTGGCGCCGCCTGACCCGATCAAGTTCACCCAGGCACTGAAGCCGCTTCAGGTTGCGCTGGTGAACAGCCGCACCGAGTCCCGCCCCGAACACGCCGACGCGCTGGCGCAGTACAACCTGAACGGCGGCGGCAACACCAGTGACGATCGCGTGGCCAAGAGCCCGATGCCGACGCTGGAAGACGGCAAGCAGTTCACGCCCGAGCAATCGGCCATGCGCGTGCGCATGCTGGAACAGGAGGTGAAACGCATGATCACGCGGATGCGCAGCACGCATACCGTGGCCATGGACAAGAACATCCGCAATCAGGCGGCAGGGCAGCAGGACAACGACCTGGTGCAGCGCAGCCTGGAGATTGCCCGCCTGGAAGCGCAGATCAATAAGCAATACGACGCCTACCAGAAGCTGCCGCGCCGCCGCTTCATCGGGGCGCGCACCCAGGAATACCGCTTCGCGCAATACGTGGAGGACTGGCGCATCAAGGTGGAGCGCATCGGCAACCTCAACTATCCGGCGGCCGCGCGCCAGCAGCATCTGGTCGGCAACCTGCTGCTGACCGTGTCCATCCGCGCCGACGGCAGCCTCGAAAACGTCGAAATCAACCGCTCTTCCGGCAAGAGCCTGCTCGATGCCGCCGCCATCCGCATCGTCAGGCTGGCCGCGCCGTTCTCCCCGCTGCCGCCGAACATCCGCCGCGACACCGACATACTCAGCATCACCCGCACCTGGACCTTCACCGAAAACGACAAGCTGGAGAGCGAATAAGGCCTGTGCCGGCACCGCAGCGCCCTTGCGCAGCGGGTGGAATCTCCCGGGCAGGCGGCTCGCGACGGCATGCGGCCCACGGTATAATTTCACCCTCTGTATCTCCTGAAGCGCAGCGCCCCCAACCATGACCGACAAGTATGCCGTGATCGGCAATCCCGTTGCCCACAGCAAATCGCCGCTGATCCACCGCCTGTTCGCCGAGCAGACCGGGCAGGACATCAGCTACGAGGCCATCGAAGCGCCGCTGGATGGCTTTGCCGCCACGGTCGCGCGGCTGCGCGCCGAGGGTTACCGGGGCTGCAACGTGACGGTGCCGTTCAAGTTCGAGGCATTTGCCATGTGCGCGATGCAGACGGGCCGCGCGCGGGAAGCGAAATCGGCCAATACGCTGCTGTTCCAGAGCGATGAGATCTGGGGCGACAACACCGATGGCGCGGGGTTGATCAACGACATCCAGAACAACATCGGCTTCAAGCTGATGTTCAAGGACGCGCTGCTGATGGGCGCGGGCGGCGCTGCGGCGGGCGTGATCTGGCCGCTGTTCAACGCCGGGCTGGGGGTGGTCATCGCCAACCGCACGCTGGAGCGGGCGCAAATTCTCGCGCAGCCGTTCGAGGGCGCGGGCACCGTGTTTGCAAAGCGTTATGACGAGCTGGCGGGCCGCCGCTTCGACCTGGTGATCAATGCCACGTCGAGCAGCTTGTCCGGCGAGCTGCCGCCGCTGCCCGACGGCCTGTTCAAGCCGGGCGCGCTGGCCTATGACATGATGTACGGCCGCGAAACGCCGTTCATGAAGTTCGCGCGGGCACAGGGTGCGGCCATCGTATCCGACGGACTCGGCATGCTGGTGGAGCAGGCCGCGGAGGCGTTCTTCAAGTGGCGCGAGGTGCGGCCCGACACCGCCCCCGTGCTCGCCCGCCTGCGCCGGGGCGGCTAGACGGACGCTTGCGGGATGGCCAGGAAGAAGACACGCTGGCGCTGGACCAGGCGCATTCTGGGCTTGCTGGTGCTGGCTGTGCTGGCCTACCAGGGCTGGATCGCCGCGCACATCTGGTGGTGGGTGGATCACAACCCGGCTTCCAGCGCCTTCATGGACACCCGCCTGGAAACGCTGCAGGAAAACAATCCGCATGCAAAGCTCCACCACAAGTGGGTGCCCTACCGCGCCATTTCCGATAACTTGAAGCGCGCGCTAATCACGGCGGAGGATGCGAAGTTCGTCGACCACGACGGTTTCGACTGGGAAGGCATCGCCCTCGCCTACGAGAAGGACCGCAAGAAGGGCCGCATCGTCGCCGGCGGCTCGACCATCAGCCAGCAACTGGCGAAGAACCTCTTCCTGTCCACCCGGCGCACACCGTGGCGCAAGGGGGAAGAGGTGCTGATCACGGTGATGCTGGAACACATCATGGACAAGCGGCGGATCTTCGAGATCTACCTCAACGTGATCGAATGGGGCAACGGCATCTTCGGCGCGGAAGCCGCGGCACGCCACTATTTCGGCGTCAGCGCCGCGGCGCTCTCGCCCGAACAGGCGGCCAAGCTGGCGGCCATGGTGCCCAATCCACGGTACTACGACACGCATCGCGACGCGCCCGGGCTGATGCGCAAGACGGCGATCATCCTGGACAACATGCCCTATGCAGACATCCCCTGATGCCGCCTATGCCGAGATCGATTTTCCCGGCACAGCGTCATCATCCGAAAGGCTGACCGCCGTCTTTGCGGGCGCGCAGCGCTTGCTCACCGCCGCAAGCGCGGCCGCCGTGCCCGGCGTGCTGGACGAAGCGGAATACTGGGCGCGGGCCGGCCACTGGGTGCTGGGCTTCGTCGCCTACGAGGCGGCACCGGCCTTCGACCATGCACTGCACACCCATGCGGCGCCGCCCGACGGCATGCCTTATGCCCTGTTCGCCGTATTCGGCGCGCCCGCCGCCATGCCGCGCGGGCGGCAGGAATATCTCTGTGGCGCGTGGCGCGATGCCACCCCGCGCGCGGACTTTGACGCCAGCGTGCAGCACATCCGGGACGGCATCGCCGCAGGCGATTTCTACCAGGTGAATTACACCACGCGGCTGCGTGCGCCGTTCTTCGGCGACAGCCTGGCGTTCTTCGACGGGCTGCGCGCCAGCCAGGCGGAGGCGTATTGCACCTATCTGAATATCGGAAAGTGGGCCGTCTGCTCGGTGTCGCCAGAGCTGTTTTTCGACTGGAGCGGCGGGCAGGACGCGGCGGGCCTGCGCCCCCTGGTCTGCCGCCCGATGAAGGGCACGGCGGCACGGCACAGCGATCCCGGGCGGGACCAGGCGGCGGCCGCGGCGCTGCGCCAGTCGCCCAAGGAGCGCGCGGAAAACCTGATGATAGTGGACTTGATGCGCAACGATCTGTCGCGCATCGCGAACCGCGGCACGGTCAAGGCCGACGAACTCTTTTCCATCGAGGCATGGCCCACGGTATGGCAGATGACCTCTACCGTCCGCTGCGAGACCGCCCCCGGCGCGCGCCTGCGCGACGTGTTTCATGCGCTATTCCCCTGCGGCTCGGTCACCGGCGCGCCCAAGGCGGCCGCCATGTCCGCCATCCGCACACTGGAGCCCGCAGCGCGCGGGCTGTACTGCGGGGCCACCGGCGCGCTCATGCCCGGCGGCGATGCCGTGTTCAGCGTAGGCATCCGCACCGCCGTCGTCAATGCCGCCGCACATGCCGCGGAATGCGGGATCGGCAGCGGCATTACGTTTGATTCCGCGCCCGATCCGGAATACGCGGAGTGGCTCGCCAAGCAGGCGTTCCTGCGGCAGGCCTCCCCGGAGTATGAATTGCTGGAGACCCTGCGCCTGCACCAGGGACGCTATTGGCTGCTGCGCGGCCACCTCGCGCGGCTGGCGCGCAGCGCCCGCGCGCTGGATTTTGACTTCAACGCGGAAGGGCTCGGCGAACGCTTGCGCGCCGTGGCGCGGCAATACCCGTCCGGGCACTGGCGCGCAAGGCTGCGCGTGTCCGCAAACGGCGCGGCGGCCATCGACGTTCTGCCGCTGGATGCGCTGCCGGCCGCGCCGCGCTTTGCCCTGGCTACGGCGCCGGTCACCAGCGGCGATCCCTGGCTGCGCCACAAGACCACGCGGCGCGAACGCTATGCGCAACTCTCCAGCCGGGAGGCGGGAATCTTTGACACGCTGCTGCACAACGAACGCGGAGAGCTGACCGAATTCACGCGCGGCAATCTGGTGGTGGAAAAAGACGGCCGGCTGCTTACCCCGCATGCGGAGTGCGGGCTGCTGCCCGGCGTCTTGCGCGCCGCGCTGCTCGCCCGCGGGCGGATAGCGGAGGAAATCTTGCGGCAGGAAGATCTGGCGCACGCACGCCGTATCTGGTTCATCAACAGCGTACGCGGCGCGGTGCCGCTGCTGCAGTAAGGAGGAGCTGGCGCGGAAGCCGGTGGTGCGAAAGGAGAGACTCGAACTCTCACGCCTTGCGGCGCTGGAACCTAAATCCAGTGCGTCTACCAATTCCGCCACTTTCGCCCGTGCCCATCCGCCCGGATGGGCCGGGATTGTATCACAGGCCCCGTGCCGGCATCAGGCGGCCTGCGCCGCGCGCAGATAGGCCGCGATCTCCAGGGTGGGCAGCGGCCGGCTGAATAGATAGCCCTGGGCAATGTCGCAGCCCTGCCCCATCAGGATGCTCATTTGCTGCTGGGTTTCCACGCCCTCGGCCACGACGGTGAGGTGCAGGCCGTGCGCAAGCTGGATGATGGTGTTCGAAATTTCCCGGTCGTTTTCCTCGGCGGCGATGTCCTGCACGAATGTCTTGTCGATCTTGAGCTTCTTGATGGGCAGGTGCTTCAGGTAGGCCAGGCTGGAATGGCCGGTGCCGAAATCGTCCACCGAAAAGCTGACGCCCATGCCGCCCACCCTGTTCATGACCTCCACGGCGTTGTCGACGTCCGTCATCACCGCGCGCTCCGTCAGTTCGAGTTCGAGGTAGCGGGCATCCAGTCCGGTCTTGCGCAATGCGGACTCCACGGAATCGAAGAAGCTTTCATGGCGCATTTGCCGGGCCGACACATTCACCGCTACCGGCAATGCCATCAGGCCGGCACGCTGCCATTGCCGCATCTGGCGGCATGCTTCGTGTATGGACCATTCGCCGAGCTGAATGATGAGGTCGCTGTCCTCTGCGATGGGGATGAACTGGTCGGGGGGGATCATGTTGAGGCTCGCGTGCGGCCAGCGCACCAGCGCTTCCAGGCCGACCACCCGGCGGGTCTTCATCGAGATCTGCGGCTGGTAATAGAGCACCAGTTCCTCGTTCAGCAGCGCGTTGCGCAGGTCGTTTTCCAGCCGCAGCCGCTCGAGCGCGAGCACGTTGAGTTTTTCGGTGAAGAAGGCGAAATCGTTCTTGCCCTTGCCCTTGGCCTGGTACAGCGCCAGTTCGGCATTCTTGATGATGGATTCTACGTCACTGCCATCCTTGGGGAACACGCCAATGCCGACGCTCGCCGTCATCGAAATCTTGTGCAGGCCGATGCCTATGGTATTGGTCACGTGGCCGATCACCTTGCGCGCGACCTGCTTGGCGCCCTCGGCCCCCACTTCCGGAACGACCAGCACGAATTCATCCCCGCCCATGCGCGCGACCATGTCCATTTCGCGCACCACCCCTTTGAGCCTGCTGGCCAAGGTTTGCAGAATCAGGTCACCGACATGGTGGCCCAGCGAATCGTTGATGTTCTTGAAGTTGTCGATGTCGATGATCAGCAGGGCGAACTCGCGCCGGTCGCGCTGAGACGAGGCAATCAACTGGTTTACGCGGTCACGCATGAGACCGCCGTTGGGCAGCCCGGTCAATTGGTCGTAATAGGCGAGGTGCCGCACCCGGTCCTGCGCCAGCTTGAATTCGGTAATGTCGCTGGTGACGCCGACGTAGTGAGTCACGCGGCCGCTTTCGTCGCGCAGCGCGCTGATGGCCAGGCGGCCGGCATAATGCGCCCCGTTCTTGCGCCGGTTCCACACCTCTCCCTCCCAGTAGCCGTCCCGCAGCAGACTGGCCCACATGTCCGTGTATAATTCCGTGCGCTGCTTGCCCGAATTCAGAATCCGCGGGTTCTTGCCGATGACTTCCTCGGGCGTGTAGCCGGTAATCCGCGTGAAGGCCGGGTTGACGGAGATGATCGTTCCGTCCGTTTCGGTGATGATGATGGAGTCGTGGCTCTTCTCGAAGATCTTGGCGGTGAGCCGCATCTGCTCTTCCGATTTCCGGCGCGCGGTAATATCGAGCACGTAGCCGGCGATGCCCAGCAGTTTGCCTTGCGCATCCGTAATCGGATTGCGATAGACTTCGAGCCACTGATGCTCACCCCCGCCCGGCGTATGCAGCTCGGTGAGCGTCTGCCGGCCGGACGCCATGATGGCCTGGTCGTCGTCGCGGAAGCCTTCCATCATCCACTGCGGGCAGACTTCGGCGCTGGTCTTGCCTATCACCTCGGAAGCGTCAGTCTTGCCGCAAGCGGCGACGAACTTCTGGTTTACCGCAAGATACCGCCCTTCCACGTTCTTGAGCCACGCCATGGAGGGCAGATTGTCCAGCATCGCATGCAATCTGGCCTCGTGCTCGCGGCGGCTCTCGTTCGCGCGTTCAAGACTCCGGATGGTCTCGACCAGGGGGCGATACACCAGAAAGTAGACGACCGGAAACAGGATGATCGCAAGTGCCGACGCATCGAGGACATCCTCCCCCCAGGGCGGCATTTGCGGCACCAGGGGGAGCGCGGCCATGACCAGTATCTCGATGGAGAATACGGTGACCAGCACCGCCAGCAGCAGCCGCAACGGCGAAGGAATGCGCGCAGGCTTGCCGCCGTGTGGCGTCATTTGCGGTCCGCCCCGCGTAGCGTGCAATGCCGGAAAATGCCGCCATGACCGGGCCGCGCGTCGACAACCCGGTGCGCGCGCGCGCACGGGACGCAGCGCGGGCTGGCGCGCACCCAAAGTGATATTGCAGCAACCATTACTTCCTCCCAGTGAACCGGCGCCTGGCAACATCGCGAGGCCCCGGAACATGCCGCTCTTATAATATATATCCTGCGCTGCACCGGCATCCGTGCAGTAACTGATACTAACCCAAATCAAGTCATGGGAAAACAATCCGGTTGGACGAGACGGCGCCCCGGCGACCGTTGAACCGGCACGCGGCCAGCACCGGTCCGGATGGCTTTATTGAATATATTCAGTGAACTAGAAAATCGATGACGTTGCGCCCGTGGGCGCGGCCCTGAATCAGATCCTGGCATGTCTCGGGCAGCTGGCCCAGGGTCAGCACGCGGGTCACCGCAGTCAGTTGCGCCGGACGCAGGTCCGTCGCCAGGCGGCGCCAGATTTTCCTGCGCAACGGCATGTCCGTCGCGGCCGAATCCACTCCCAGCAGCTTGACGCCGCGCAGGATGAAAGGAAAGACGCTGGTGTGCAGCTCCACTCCGCCGGCATTGCCGAAACTGGCGATCGCCCCGTCCTGCGCCATGGTGCGGAGCAGCCAGGCCAGCATGGGGCCGCCCACGGCATCCAGCGCACCCGCCCATTGTGCGGATTCGAGAGGGCGCTTGCTCTCCAGGTCTATGGCGGCACGCGGCAGGATCTCCGCCGCCCCCAGTTCCCTGAGGTAGGCGTGTTCGCTGTCCTTTCCGGTCACAGCCACCACATGGTAGCCGAGCTGCGCCAGCATCTGCACAGCCAGGCTGCCCACGCCGCCGGTCGCACCGGTGACCACGACTTTGCCACGCTCCGGCGCAAGCTCGTTCTGCTCCAGGCGATGGATGGCCAGCGCGGCGGTGAACCCCGCCGTGCCCAGCGCCATCGCATCGAGCAGGGTCAACCCATCCGGCAGCGGCACCGCCCAGTCGGCAGGCACGCGCACATACTCGGCGAATCCGCCGTCGTGCGACACGCCCATGCCATAGCCGGTGACCACCACTTCATCGCCCGCCTTGAAGCGGTCATCGGACGAAGTTTCGACCACCCCTGCGGCGTCCACGCCGCCCACGCAGGGAATACGCCGGATGATCTTGCCCGCCCCGGTCGCGGCCAGCGCATCCTTGTAGTTCACGCTGGAATAGCGCGTGCGTATCACCACCTCGCCCGGATCGAGATCGGCCAGTTCGAGATTTACCAGACGCCCGGCCGATTTGCCGTTCTCCTCGAAGATTCTGTACGCCCGGAAGCTCATGGGCATCCTCACAGGTCCAGCAGGACGCGCCCGGGGTACTCCAGCGCCTCCTTCAGCGCCACCAGGAACAGCACGGCATCGCGCCCGTCGACAATGCGGTGGTCGTAGGAAAGCGCAAGATAATTCATGGGACGGATGACCACCTGGCCGTTTTCGGCCACGGGCCTGTCCTTGGTCGCGTGGATGCCGAGGATGGCGCTCTGCGGCGGATTGAGGATGGGCGTGGACAGCATGGACCCGAACACGCCGCCGTTGGTGATGGAGAATGTCCCGCCCGTGAGTTCCTCCATGGTCAGCTTGCCGGTTTTGGCGCGCGCGGCAAAGTCGGTGATCTGCCGTTCGATGTCGGCCATCGACAGCTTGTCGGCATCGCGGATGATGGGCACCACCAGGCCGCGCTCGCTGCCGATGGCTACGCCTACATCGTAATAGCCGTGATAGATGATGTCGGTTCCGTCGATGGAGGCGTTCACGACGGGAAACTGCTGCAACGCGGATACCGCCGCCTTGACGAAGAACGAGGAGAAACCCAGCTTCACGCCGTGCTTTTTCTCGAAGGCATCCTTGTAGCGCGCACGCAGGTCCATCACCGGCTGCATGTTCACTTCATTGAAGGTGGTGAGGATGGCGGCGTTTTGTTGCGATTGCAGCAGGCGTTCGGCAATGCGCTGGCGTATGCGCGTCATCGGCACGCGCTGCTCGGGACGGTTGCCGCCAGGCAGGACTGCGGTGGGCTGGACCACGGCGGGGCGGGATACGGCGGCGGGGCGCGATACGGCGGCCAGCACGTCCCCCCGGGTCACCACGCCATGACGGCCGGTGCCCTGGATCTCGCTGGTGTCTATCTCCGCCGCGTGCGCCGCGCGGCGCGCCGAGGGCGTGGTCGCGCCGGGCGGGGGCGCGGCCGCTTCGACCGCGGGCGCCGCTGCGGCCTCGGCCACGGCCTCGGTATCCAGCGCCGCGATTACCTCGTTGCTCCCGACCTTCGCCCCGTTCTGCTTGCTGATGCTCACCAGCACGCCGCTCTTGGGCGCCGGCAGTTCGAGCACAACCTTGTCGGTTTCGATGTCGATGAGGTTTTCACCCTCCTCCACGGCCTGGCCGACCTGCTTGTTCCAGGTAAGCAGGGTGGCTTCGGTGACGGACTCCGAGAGCTGCGGAACCTTGATGTCGATTTTCATGTTTGCACCTTGGTATATTCAGTTACGCGATCTACGCCTGCCAGTGCGGCGACAGCGACGCTCAATGGGGAGCATGGCGCCGCGCCGCGGGATTGTTGGTCTGGCTGATGTCCGGCCGGAAAGCAGCCGCTATCACCGCATTCTGCTGTTCGTTATGCACCGCAAGGTAGCCCGCGGCCGGCGCGGCGGCGGAGGCGCGCAAGGCGTAGCCCAGTTTCATCTCGCGGCGCATGTGGCGCAGCAGGTAATGCTGGATGCGGTGCCAGGCGCCCTGGTTGCCCGGCTCTTCCTGGCACCACAGCACCTCGGTGGCATTCGGGTAGGCCGCGATCTGGGCGGCAAAGGCGTCATGCGGGAAGGGATAGAGCTGTTCCAGGCGGATGACCGCCATGTCGGTGATCTTGCGCTCCTGCCGCGCCGCAATCAGTTCGTAATAGATCTTGCCGCTGCAGGCGATGATGCGCTTCACCTTGCTTGCCTCCAGCGCTTCGGCTTCGGCGATCACCGGCTGAAAGCCGCCTTCCGCGAGGTGCTGCATGGGCGAGGCCGCCGCTTTGCTGCGCAGCAGGCTTTTCGGCGTGAATACGATGAGCGGGCGGCGCATGTTGCGGCGCATCTGGCGCCGCAACAGGTGGAACATCTGCGCGGGGGTGGACGGGATGCACACCTGGAGGTTGTAATCCGCGCACAGTTGCAGGTAGCGCTCGATGCGCCCCGAGGAATGCTCCGCGCCCTGCCCCTCGTAGCCATGCGGCAGCAGCATGACCAGCCCGCACAGGCGCCCCCACTTCACCTCGCCGGAGGCGATGAACTGGTCTATCACGACCTGGGCGCCGTTGGCGAAGTCGCCGAACTGCGCCTCCCAGATGGTGAGCGTCTCCGGGTCGGCCGTGGCGTAGCCATACTCGTAGGCAAGCACGGCCTCTTCCGACAGGATGGAATTGATCACCACAAAATTGGCCTGGTCCGGCGCCAGGTTGGAGAGCGGCACGTAGGGCGGCTCGCGCCAGTTCGTCCGCCCCTGGTTGTGCAGTTCGGCGTGGCGGTGGAAGAAGGTGCCGCGGCCGACATCCTGGCCCGACAGGCGAACCGGATAGCCCTCGGTGAGCAGCGTGGCGTAGGCCAGGTTTTCCGCCATGCCCCAGTCCAGCGCGAGTTCGCCGCGCCCCATCGCGCGCCGGTCCGCGATGACCTTCTCCACGCGCGAATGCAGCGTGATGTTTCCGGGCACATCGGTGAGCCGTTCCGCCAGGAGTTGCAGCCGCTCCAGCGGCACCGCGGTTTCGACTGCGGCATTCCACGGATCGCCCGGATTGTATTTCTGCCAGCGCGCGGTATCGACCGAGCCGCCGTCACGCGGCACCGTGTGCACCGGGCTGATGCCCTCGTCCATCATCTTGCGGTAGGCCGCCACCATTTCGTCGGGCTCTTCCGGCTTGATCACCCCCTCCTGCTGCAGGCGCTGGGCGTAAAGCGCCCGGGTGCCGGGGTGCTTGTTGATGTAGCGGTACATGAAGGGCTGGGTCACCAGCGGCTCATCCTGTTCGTTGTGCCCCAGCTTGCGGAAACAGACCAGGTCGATCACCACATCGCTGTGGAACTGCATGCGGTAATCGAAAGCGATCTCGGTCACCAGCACCACCGCCTCCGGATCGTCGGCATTGACGTGGATGATCGGCGCCTCGATCATTTTCGCGACATCGCTGCAATACAGCGAGGAACGTGCATCGCGCGCATCCGACGTAGTGAAGCCGATCTGGTTGTTGATGATGACATGCACCGTGCCGCCGGTGCGGAACCCGCGCGTCTGCGACAGGTTGAGGGTCTCCATCACCACGCCCTGCCCGGCAAAGGCCGCGTCGCCATGGATCAGGACCGGGATGACCGCGTCTCCTTCGTGATCGCCGCGCGCGTGCTGACGCGCGCGCACCGACCCTTCCACCACCGGATTGACGATCTCGAGGTGCGAGGGATTGAAGGCGAGTGCGACGTGCATCTGCCCGCCCTGTGTAACGATATTCGAAGAAAAACCGTTGTGGTATTTCACGTCGCCGGAGCTCAGGTTCCCGGCGTGATGCCCCTCGAATTCGGCGAACAGCATGGAAGGCAGCTTGCCCAGGATATTGACCAGCACGTTGAGCCGCCCGCGGTGGGCCATGCCGATCACCGTCTCCTTCACGCCGGCGCTTGCCGCACGCTGCAGCAGATGATCGAGCAGCGGAATGAGGGTTTCCCCGCCTTCCAGCGAGAAGCGCTTCTGCCCGACGTACTTGGTATGCAGGTAGCGCTCCAGCCCTTCCGCGGCGGTAAGCCGCTCGAGAATGCGGCGGCGCATGGCGGGCTCATAGTGGGCGGCGCCGCGCACGCCCTCGAGGCGCTGCTGAATCCAGCGCTTCTGGGCGTAGTCTCCGATGTACATGTACTCCGCACCGATCGAGCCGCAATAGGTCTGGCGCAACAGCTGCAGGATCTCGCGCAAGGTCATGCGCTGCGCGGCCACCAGCGAGCCGGTCTCGAACGTCGTATCCATGTCCGCCTCGGTGAAACCGTAAAACTCGGGATCGAGTTCAGGCACGTCCGGCTTGACGTGCCGGGCCAGCGGATCGAGGTCGGCGTTGCGCACGCCGAGGAAGCGGTAGGCGTTGATGAGTTGCAGGACCGCAACCTGCCTGCGGTCGGGCGCGGCCTCGGCGGCCGGCGTCATCGCCTGGCGGGGCAGGGCTGCAAATGCCCTCACGATCGGGCTATGCGGCACCTCGCGCGCGGCGTCCGGCCCGGAGCGGATGCGGTCGAAAAAGGCGCGCCAGCCGTCCGGCACCGAGGCCGGGTCGGCCAGGTAATCCTCGTACAGGCCCTCGACGAACAGATCGTTCATGCCGAACAGGGCGGACGACGACACCATCGCTTGTATATCGTTTTTTTCCTGTCCGGCCATAGCCTGTCTTCTTTATGTACGCGTTGCGATGGCGCCCCGCATCGTTTTCGGGCGCGGGCGGCGCCCCGCGCCCGCGCCGGTCCCTGTTTCAGCGTCCCTCTATGGGAACATAGTCGCGCTTTTGCGCGCCCAGGTAGAGCTGGCGCGGACGGCCGATCTTGCGCTCGTTGTCGGCCATCATCTCGTTCCATTGCGAAATCCAGCCTATGCTGCGCGCCACCGCAAAGAACACCGTGAACATGTTGGTCGGCACCCCCAGCGCCTTGAGCACGATGCCGGAGTAGAAGTCGACGTTGGGATAAAGCTTGCGCTCGATGAAATAGGGATCGGAAAGCGCGGCCTTCTCCAGCGCCATGGCCAGTTCGAACAGCTTGCTGTTACCCAGGCCCAGTTCGTGGAGCACCTCGTAGCAGGTCTCGCGCATGACGCTCGCGCGCGGATCCATGTTCTTGTATACGCGGTGGCCGAAACCCATCAGCCGGTACTTCTTGTCCTTGACGCCCTGCACGTATTCCGGGACGCGCGACACGTCGCCGATCTCCTCCAGCATCTTGAGCGCGGCCTCGTTCGCCCCGCCATGCGCCGGGCCCCACAGGGCCGCGATGCCGGAGGCGATGCAGGCGAAGGGATTCGCGCCGCTGGAGCCGGCCAGGCGCACCGTCGACGTGGAGGCATTCTGCTCGTGGTCCGCGTGCAGGATGAAGATGCGCTCCAGCGCGCGCACCAGCACGGGATTGGGCACGTACTCCTCGGCCGGGGTGCCGAACATCATGTACATGAAGTTCTCGACGTAGTTGTAACGGTTCTGGGGAAACATGAACGGCTCGCCGATACTGTACTTGTACGTCATGGCGGCGATCGTGGGCACCTTGGCCAGCAGGCGGTGCGCGGACACCCTGCGGTGCTCGGGGTCGCTGATGTCCAGGGAATCGTGATAAAACGCCGACAATGCGCCCACCACGCCCACCATCACGGCCATGGGATGCGCATCGCGCCGGAAGCCGCTGAAAAATCGCGCGAGCTGGTCGTGCAGCATGGTGTGGTAGGTGATGGTCCGGGCGAAAGCAGCCTTCTCCGCGACGCTGGGCAACTCGCCGTTCAGCAGCAGGTAGCAAACCTCGATGAAGTCGGACTGCGCCGCCAGTTGCTCGATGGGATAGCCCCGGTAATACAGCAGTCCGGCATCGCCGTCGATATAGGTGATGGCCGAACTGCAGCTCGCGGTTGCCATGAATGCGGGGTCGTAGCTGAACAGGCCAAGCTGGTTGATGCCGCGGATGTCCACGACATCCGGCCCCAGTGTGCCGGACAGAATGGGCAGTTCCACGCTACGGCCGTCGTCCAGTGTCAATGTTGCGACGCGATTTTTTGTCATACTCTCTCCAACTCCCGTTCGGGCCAGCCGCTGCTCAGGCTGCCCGGATCAACTTCAGCACCGCAGCCTGGCTGGCGGCTGGCGGCGCAATCTCCTCGGACGTAATGATATCCCAGAGTTCCGCATCCGGCATATCCAGCAGGGCGTCAAATGCTTCGCGGCCGGCTTTATCCAGTTCTTCATAGTGCCGCTCCACAAACCGGCCCAGGACGATGTCCAGCTCCAGCATGCCGCGGCGGCAACGCCAGCGTACGCGCTCCAGTTCCTTCATCGGAATAACAGGGCCGCTATACGGCCCGCTTCGCCATCATGCACTTGATCTTGCCGATGGCCTCGGTGGGATTCAACTCCTTCGGGCATACCTCGGCGCAACTCATGATGGTATGGCAGCGAAACAGGCGATAGGGATCTTCCAGATTGTCCAGCCGCTCGGCCGTGGCCTGGTCGCGCGTATCCGCAAGGAAGCGATAGGCCTGAAGCAGGCCGGCCGGCCCGACGAACTTGTCCGGATTCCACCAGAACGAGGGGCAGGCCGTCGAACAGCATCCGCACAGGATGCATTCGTACAGCCCGTCCAGTTCGCTGCGGTCTTCGGGGGACTGCAGGCGCTCCGTTTCGGGCGGCGGGTCATTGTTCACGAGGTAGGGCTTGATCGATTCATACTGACGGAAGAACTGCGTCATGTCCACTATCAGATCGCGGACAACCGGCAGGCCGGGCAGCGGCCGCAGCTCGACCGGCTGCTTCAGGCCGGACAGCGGGGTAATGCAGGCCAGCCCGTTGCGGCCATTGATATTCATGGCGTCCGACCCGCACACTCCCTCGCGGCAGGAGCGGCGGAATGCGATGCTGTCGTCCTGCTCCTTGAGCAGCAGCAGGGCATCGAGCAGCATGCCCCCGCGTGCCCCCATATCGAGATCGTAGTCCCGCATGACAGGCCGCGCATCAGTTTCGGGGTTGTATCGGTAGATCCTGAATTTCATGCCCATGTCCCGGCGGAATTGCCCATGGTGGAGAGTTTAGTTGATTCGCCCGCCTCCGGCACGCACTTTGTGCGGCGGGCCTCAGGCGGATTTCTGCGGTGACCAGAATTCGGGCAGGGCATATTTTTTTTTCTCGAACACCGTGACGCAGGCATCCACCACGTCAGGATCGTAATGGGTTCCCCGGTGCTCACGGATTTCCTGCATCGCCGCCGGCAACCCCAGTGCCGGACGGTAGGGCCGGTGCGAGGCCATGGCCTCGACCACATCGGACACCGCCAGAATGCGCGCCTCCAGCAGAATTTCCTCGCCCTTCAGGCCGAGCGGGTAGCCCGACCCGTCCACGCGCTCGTGATGCTGCAATATTGTCTGCGCGATGGGCCAGGGAAATTCGATATTCTTGAGGATTTCGTACCCGGTCTCGGGATGCTGCCGGATCAACCGGTACTCGACCTCGCTCAGCTTGCCCGGCTTGCTGAGGATTTCGGCGGGCACCCGGATCTTGCCGAGGTCGTGGATGGTAGCTGCAAGATGAATGCCGCGCACCTGATCCTCGGGCAACCCCATCTCCCGGGCGATGGCCTCGGCGAGTCCGGCAACGCGCCGTTCGTGCCCGGCAGTATAGGGATCACGCATCTCGACCATGGAGGAAACCGCCTGTACCGTGCCCTCGAGTTCGGCACGCAGCTGCTTCAGCATGCGCTCCTGGCCCTGCCGCAAGCGCATGGTGCCGATGCCGAAGCCCAGGTCGTCCGCCAGTTCCTTCAGCATTGCGACCTCTTCCTCGCCGAATCCGCCGACCTCGTGGGCATAGATGTTCAGGCTGCCTATCGTCGAGGTTTTTTCCCTGAGCGGCAAGGCGATGCAGGACGCGGCACCGGCATGCGCCGGCCATTGCCCGCTGAAGACCGGTTCCGCAGCAACGTCCGCGGACATCTCCGCCTGCCCGCTGCGTATGGCGCGCCCCGCCGGCCATTTTCCGTGCTCGTCATCCGCCCAGGTCAATCTGACTCCCTGCAGGGCCGCCTCGTCCAGGCCATGTTGCGCACGCAACTGCAGAGTCTTGCCCGCATCCTGCTCGGCATAGCCGACCCACGCCGCGCGGTAGCCGCCGCTCTCCACGATCACCGCGCACATGTCCCGCAGCAACTGCTGTTCGTCCTCGGCGAAAACCAGGGTCCGGTTACAGTCGCCTATGGTCTTCAGGGCCTGGTTGAGCTTGACCAGCCGCTCTTCGCTGCGCTTGCGCTCGGTGATGTCCTCGAAGGAAACGATGGCCGCCGCGACCTCTCGCATGTCTTCGATAAACAGGGGCTCGGCATTCACGTTTAACCACTGCGTTTCGCCCCCGGGCAATTCAAGACCGACCACGACATTGGTCACGGCTGTGCCGGCCCGCAGGGTACGGAACGCAGGCAAGTCATCCTGCGCAAACGGCGTCCCGTCCTCGCGCCGCACCGCCCTGCCGGCAACGGCGCGCGTGGCGCCCACGATCCGCTCGCGGCTCATGCCGAGCATGCGTTCGGCGGCAGGATTGCAGAGCTGGATCACGCCGCTCTTGCTGTACAACAACACCCCCTCCGCCAGCGACTCGAACATGGAGCGGAATCTCGCCTCACTGTTGCTGAGCGCCAGTTCCGCCCGCTTGCGTTCGGTGATGTCGGTCATGACGCCCAGCATGCGCAGAGGCTTGCCCTGCTTGTCCCATCGCACCACCTTGGCGATCCCGCTCAGCCAGATCCACGCGCCCTGCTGCGAGCTGCGCCGGAATTCCATCGAGACCGGCCCGCCGTTCGCCAGGCACCGCCCGAAAGCGCGCACCACCGCTTCCTTGTCTTCGGGGTGGAGGCTGTCCATCCACTGTGCCAGCGTCGGCTCAAAGGCTGCCGGGTCGTAACCTATCATCGCGGCATATTCCGGACTCACCGCGGCCTTGCCCGTGCGGACATTCAGGTCGAACCACGCCTGGTGCGCCGCGCTGAAGGCCAGCCTGAGCCTTTCCTCGCCGTCGCGCACCGCCTGCTCCATCAGCTTGCGCTCGGTGATGTCGTACATGATGTGCAGCGAATACAGGTAGCGCCCGTCGCCGTCGGTCACCGCGGCGGCGCGCGAAAGGTAGATCTGGCCGTTGTCCAGCCTGATTTCCTCTTCCCCCGTTCCGCCCTGTTCGATCAGGGCGGCACACAACGGCAGCGGACCGCTGCGTTTGGGAAACATCTCGTAATAGGGTTTGCCCACCACCTCCTTCACCGACAGGCCGGCCAGGTCGGCGTAGGCGCGATTGGATCGCGTCACCTTGCATTCCGCGTCATGCAGGAAGATGGGATCCTGGATGGTATCCAGGGCGGCAAGCCATTCGTGATGCGCCTTCTTGATGCGCTGGCTGATCTCGTCGGCCGGCATCATGAACATCAGCGCCGTACGCTCGCCTATCGAGTCATCCCGGTCGGCCATGATTTCACTCGGCGGAAGCAGTGCGCCACCCGCTGGCGGCAGGCCAGACGATGGCGCTATGAGTCGGGTGCTGACGGATGCAATGCATTACGTCTCCCTCAGGCTGGGTGCGCCTCTAATGTAGCACCAACAAGACTTGAACGGTATGGCTTTCCCCAGCCATATCATGGCGTTATGCGTTTTGCATATCTGGCCGGGCGACCCTCGTAGCGCGTGGCGGCGCCGAGGCAAGCGCGCCCATCACCAGTGCGCCAATCAATAGACGCGGGGCTTGGGCGGGAACGATTCCACGGTCAGCGGTTTTAGCCGCACCGGTTTGTAGTCAAGCTGCCAGCCCTCGCTGAAATACAGCGAATGCCTGAGCCAGTTGCCATCGTCCCGTTCCGGAAAATCGTTGCGTGCGTGCGCGCCGCGGCTCTCCTGGCGGACGGCGGCGGCGTGCATGGTGGCCTGCGCCACTTCGATCAGGTTGTCCAGCTCCAGCGCTTCGACGCGCGCCGTATTGAACACCCGGCTCTTGTCGCCGATCGCTGTCCGCCGTGCGCGTTCCGCGACCTCGCGAATCTTCGCGACGCCCTCCGCCAGCAAGTCGGGAAAGCGGAACACGCCGCAATGCGTCTGCATCACGCGGCGCATTTCCGCGGCGACGTCCGGCACGCGCTCGCCGCCCTGCTGCCCATCCAGCCGCGCCAGGCGCGCCAGCGAAAACTCCCCGGCGTCGGCGGGCAGGGGCTTGGGGTGCGGGTTGCGCTGCAAGTCCTCGGCGATCTGCCGCGCCGCCTCCCGGCCGAACACGATGAGGTCGAGCAGGGAGTTGCAGCCCAGCCGGTTCGCCCCGTGCACCGACACGCAGGCGCACTCGCCGACCGCGTAAAAGCCCTGCACGATCTCCTCCGGTCCGGTGTGATAGGGTGCGACGACCTGGCCATGGTAATTGGCCGGAATGCCGCCCATCATGTAGTGCGCGGTGGGCACCACGGGAATGGGCGCCTGCGCCGGGTCAACGTGCGCGAACTTCATCGCGATGTCGCGTATGCCGGGCAGGCGGTGGCGAATGACTTCTTCACCGATGTGATCGACCTTGAGCAGCACGTGGTCGCCATGCGGCCCGCAGCCGCGCCCTTCCTTGATTTCGGTGGCGATGGCGCGCGATACCACATCTCGGCTGGCGAGATCCTTCGCGGTGGGGGCATACCTGAGCATGAAGCGCTCCCCGTCCTTGTTGATGAGGTAACCGCCCTCGCCGCGCACGCCTTCCGAGATCAGCACGCCTGCTCCATATACCCCGGTGGGATGAAACTGGAAAAATTCCATGTCTTGCAGCGGGATGCCGGCGCGGGCGGCCATGCCGAGACCGTCGCCGGTGTTGATGTAGGCGTTGGTGCTGGAGGCGAAGATGCGCCCGGCGCCGCCGGTGGCAAACAGCGTGGCTCGCGCCTGGAAGATCATCACGTCGCCGGTCTCGATCTCCATGGCGGTCACTCCGACCACGTCGCCGTCCGCGTCCCGGATCAGGTCCAGCGCCATCCATTCGACGAAAAAGTGGGTGTTGATGCGCAGGTTCTGCTGGTACAGCGTATGCAGCAGGGCATGGCCGGTGCGGTCCGCGGCGGCGCAGGCGCGCTGCACCGGCGCCTTGCCGTAGTCCTGCATGTGGCCGCCGAACGGCCGCTGGTAGATCTTGCCGCTGTCCAGCCGGTCAAACGGCATGCCGTAATGTTCCAGTTCGTACACCACCTCGGGCGCTGCGCGGCACATGAACTCGATCGCATCCTGGTCGCCAAGATAATCCGATCCCTTGACCGTGTCATACATATGCCAGTGCCAATTGTCCTCGTGCACATTGCCCAGCGCGGCGGCAATGCCGCCCTGCGCCGCGACGGTATGCGAGCGGGTGGGAAACACCTTGGACAGCACGGCAACTTTCAGTCCGGCCTCGGACAGCGCCAGCGCCGCGCGCATGCCCGCGCCGCCGGCGCCGACCACCACCACGTCAAATGTGCGCTTCGCGATCTTCATTTATCTCCGTCCCATGTCATGGTGGCCGCCTTCCGTCAGAACGCCCACAGGATCTGCACCGACCAGACAATGTACAGGATCAGCGCCATGATCACCACGGCGTAGATCGCCAGCCTGATGAGCGCCGGCTTGACGTAGTCCATCACGATGTCGCGCACGCCGACCCAGGCGTGATAGAACATCGCCAGCAGCGTCAGCAGGGTGAACGAACGCATGACGTCGCCTGCAAACAGGCCGGTCCACGCGTCATACCGCACCGGAGCATGGATCAGCACCCATCCGGCAATGAACAGCGCATATGCAGCCATCACCGCCGCGCTGACGCGCTGGACGATCCAGTCGCGCAGGCCGTAGTGGGCGCCGGTTACAATGCGGTTCACCATAGCATGGCTCCCGCGGCGGCGGTCAGCACGAAGCTGACGACGAGCACCCACTTGGCGGAGGTGCGCGCCCGCCTGAGCTTCACCCCCGCGCCCAGGTCGATTGCCAGAAAGCGCAGTCCGGCGCAAAAGTGGTGCGCCAGCGCCCACAGCACGACGAGCAGGACGGCCTTGCTGAGCGGGTGTCCGAGCAGGCGCACGAGCGCGGTATAGGTTTCGATGGAGCGCAGGCTGTATTGCAGCATCCACAGCGCGAAAGGCAGCGCCAGGAACAACACGGCGCCGCTAATACGGTGCAGAATGGAGATCACGCCCGGCAAGGGCAGCTGAATCAGGAGCAAATCCAGGAATTTCGGGCGGCTGTTGTGCATGCGAGGGTCCTGCCCTGATCTCAGAACGCGACACGCGCATATTACCATCATCACCCGCCTCCCGGTCAAAGGCGGTTTTGCCGGCGACTGGCCTGGCAAGGACGCCGGGATCCGGACCGCACCCTTTGCGACGGACGCTGAACACTGGCAGAATGTATCTTCGAGAACTTGCGGGAGAATGAAGATGAAATCCCCCATCCGCGTTGCCGTTACCGGAGCCGCGGGCCAGATCGGCTACAGCCTGGTGTTCCGCATCGCCAACGGCGACATGCTGGGCCGCGAACAGCCCATCATCCTGCAGTTGCTCGATGTGGCGCAGGCGCAGCAGGTGCTGCGCGGCGTGGCCATGGAGCTGGAGGACTGCGCGTTTCCCTTGCTGCAGCAGGTCATTACGACGGACGACCCCAGAGTCGCCTTCCGCGACGCGGAAGTCGCGCTGCTGGTCGGCGCGCGCCCGCGCAGCAAGGGGATGGAACGCAAGGACCTGCTGGAAGCCAACGGTGCGATCTTTTCCGAGCAGGGGCAGATGCTCAATGAATTCGCGGCACGGCACGTGAAGGTGCTGGTGGTGGGCAATCCTGCGAACACCAACGCCCTGATCGCGATGAAGAATGCGCCCGATCTCGATCCCAAGAATTTCAGCGCGATGATGCGCCTGGACCACAACCGCGCCATCGCGCAGGTGGCGGCCAGGCTGTTTCAGCCGGTGCGCGACGTAAAGAAGATGGTGGTCTGGGGCAACC
>Ga0075276_10000057_pt1 | contig 35260 bp, 32 predicted proteins | sample SF_Rice_5C_80N_4_FD_69770 | JGI IMG/M metagenome (GOLD analysis project Ga0075276, IMG submission 69770) | Rice paddy soil microbial communities from Twitchell Island, California, USA - SF_Rice_5C_80N_405 | ecosystem: Environmental > Terrestrial > Soil > Paddy field/soil | place: USA: Twitchell... | reverse complement strand
CCCAGCGCATCTGCCGACACCTCCGGATTGTCCTGCAGCGACATCAGCATGCGCTTCTGCCGGTCCAGTTCCTGCAGCAGGTCAGACTTGAGGTCCGCGCGGCCGGCGACTTCGATGAGGTCGAACAGGATGTCGATCGCGGCGTGGTGGTCGTAGCTGCTTTCGCGTTCGATGAAGTGATTGACCCGGCCGTAGAGGTCTTCGAGGCGCAGCATGGTGCGGACGCGCTCGTTGAGGGGAAACTCGTAGATAATCACAATACCGGGCCGGGGTCGTGAAGAATGGGTTGGGTCTAAAAGATATATGCAGCGCGCGGCTGCGTCAAATGTTTTGGCGCTCCCGGGGGAATCAGCGCGGCGCTGGCCCGGATGAGCGGTCGAGATAGAAGCGGTGCAACGCCGCCACCCTGGGACGCAGCTGTTGCAGGCTGCCATCGTTTTCGATCACGTCATCGGCCCGTTTCAGGCGCTCGGAGCGGGGCAGCTGGCCGGCCATGATGGCGAGCACCGTGTCGCGGCTCAGTGCGCTGCGGGCCATGGCGCGTGCGATCTGGGTCTCTTCCGCGCAGTCCACGACCAAGGCCCGGTCGACCACACCGCGAAATCCGGCCGATTCGAATAGCAGCGGGACGACCAGGATTTGGTAGGGGGCACCACCCGCCGCCTCCGCAGCCTCGAGCATGCGGGACAGGATCAGCGGATGCAGGATGCCCTCGAGTTCCTGTTTGGCGCGGGCGGTGGCAAACACCAGTTCGCGCATCCGCGCCCGGTCCAGGGCGCCCTCGGCCGTCACATACTCCCTCCCAAAAACCTTTCGAATCAACGGAATCGCGACGCCGCCCGGTTGCGTGAGGGCATGCGCGATCGCGTCGCTGTCGATGATGGGGACGCCCAGCTCAGCGAACAGCGCGGCGACCGTGCTCTTTCCGCTGCCGATTCCGCCGCTTAGTCCAACGCGGTAACTCATTGAGCAAAGGCGAATTGCAGGTAGCTGCGGGTGATGTCATGGCCCCAAGTCAGGGCGATCAGGCCGCCGCCTGCCAGATAGGGCCCGAACGGGATGGGCACATTGCGGCCATGGCGTGCGGCGACCATCAGGCCGATGCCGACCACGGCGCCGACTACGGCGGACAGCAATATGATCAGCGGCAGCATTTGCCAGCCCAGCCAGGCGCCAAGGGCGGCCAGCAGTTTGAAGTCGCCGTAGCCCATGCCTTCCTTGCCGGTGGCGAGCTTGAACAGCCAATATACGCTCCACAGCGCGAGATAGCCCGCAATGGCGCCGATCACCGCGCTGCGCAGGTCGGTGAAGGCGCCGCCAAAGGCGAACATCAGGCCCAGCCAGAGCAGCGGCAGGGTGATGGCATCGGGCAGGAGCTGGGTGTCGACATCGATGAAGGTGAGGGCGATGAGGGCCCAGAGCAGCAACAGCGAGCCCAAGGCGGGCATGCCGAAACCGAAGTGCCAGGCGGCGGCCGCGCTCAACACTCCGGTCAGCGCTTCAACGATGGGATAGCGCGCGGATATGGCGGCGCCGCAGCCCCGGCACTTGCCGCGCAGCAGCAGATAGCTGATGACGGGAATATTCTCCAGCGCAGTGATCTTGTGTCCGCAATGCGGGCAGGCCGAGCCGGGCACCATCAGGTTGTAGCGGGGCTGCGCCTCCAGCGGCTTGCCGCTCAGTTCGGCGCACTGCGCTTGCCACTCACGTTCAAGCATGACGGGCAGGCGATGGATGACTACGTTCAGAAAGCTGCCCACCATGAGGCCGAGCACGCCGGCCAGCACGGCGAAAAGCAGGGGCGAGGCGTGCAGCAGGGCAGGCAGCGTCATCGCGGGCGGCACGCGAAACTCGGCCGTTCAGCACGGCATGCGGGAAGCGCGCAACCGTTCATTAACCGCCGACGGCTTCGCCCATCTTGAAGATCGGCAGATACATCGCCACCACCATGCCGCCGATCAGCGTGCCCAGCACCACCATGATGATGGGCTCCATCAGGCTGGAAAGGGCTTCCACCGCGTCGTCCACCTCGGCCTCGTAGAAGTCGGCCACCTTGCTCAGCATGGCGTCGAGCGAGCCTGCTTCCTCGCCGATGGAGGTCATCTGGATCACCATGCTGGGGAATTCGTTGGTATTCTGCATCGCTGCGGTCAGCGAGCTGCCGGCGCTGACCTCGCGCTGGATCGACTTGGTCGCGTCGTAATACACCACGTTGCCCGACGCGCCCGCCACGGAATCGAACGCCTCGACCAGCGGCACGCCGGCGGCGAACATGGTGGACAGGGTGCGCGCCCAGCGGGCGATGGAGGCGATGCGCAGCAGCCTGCCGAAGATCGGCAGCTTCAGCATCAGCCGGTCCATGACGTCCTGCAGCTTCTTGTTGCGCTTCCACGCATAGAAGAAGCCGTATACGCCGAAGATGGGGATGCCCAGAACGCCGTACCAGTACTTCACGAAGAAGTCGGAAATGGCCATCACCACCAGCGTGGGGCCAGGCAGGTCGGCGCCGAAGCTGGAAAACAGGTTCTTGAACGCGGGAATCACGAAGATCATGATCACCGCAGTGATGATGAAAGCCACCACGATGATGGAAACCGGATAAAACAGCGCCGACTTGATCTTGCTCTTGATGGCCAGCGTCTTTTCCTTGTAGGTCGCGAGCCGGTCGAGCAGGCCGTCGAGAATACCCGCCTGCTCGCCGGCCGCGACCAGGTTGCAGAACAGGTTGTCGAAATACAGGGGAAACTTGCGGAACGCGGTGGCCAGGCTGCTGCCGGTCTCCACGTCGGTCTTGATGGTCATCAGCAGGCGGGACACCGAGGGGTTGGCATGGCCCTTGCCGACGATGTCGAAAGCCTGAAGCAGCGGCACGCCGGACTTGAGCATTGTGGCAAGCTGGCGCGTGAACAGCGTGAGATCCTTGTCGGTGATCTTCTTGCCCTTGGATCGGGCGCGCCGGATCTTGGAGACGGTAACACCCTGGCGGCGCAGTTGCGAAGACAGGGCGGACTCGCCGACGGCACGCGCCTCGCCCTTGATGGGCTTGCCTGTCTTGTCCTTGCCCTCCCAGGCGTACAGGACATCCTTGGGCTTTCTGTCTTTCGGTGTTGCCATTAGCATACCCCCAACGTAATCGCGGCCCGCGGCCGCAGCATGCCACGGTTCCGGCCATATTGCGCCATGGCCCGCCAGGCAGGCATGGGCGTGCGCTCCGGAGATGCCGGCATTATACAGGGTTCCGCAACCGGAATGCCATGCGCGCTAGGCCTCGTGTTTATTGCGCAACGCGGGAAAGATCTTGGCGACTTTGACCACGCGGCCCTGGGTCTGCACGATTTCGACGGGATAGTTGGCGATCTTCAGGCTGACACCCGCCTCCGGCATGTCCTGCAAATGCTCGAGGATCAGCCCGTTCAGCGTCTTGGCGGTATCGAGCGGGAAGCGCAGGCCGAGCTTGCGGTTGAGGTCGCGCAGCAGCGTTCCGCCTTCCACGAGCACGCTGCCGTCCGCTTGGCGCAGGAACTTCCCGGTCTGCGACGGCGATTGCGTGGTGAAGTCTCCCACAATCTCCTCCAGGATGTTTTCCAGGGTGACCAGTCCGAGCAGTTCCCCGTATTCGTCCACCACCAGGCCGAGGCGGATATGCTTCTCCTGGAAATGCTGCAACTGGGAGAGGAGCGCGGTATCCGAGGGAATGAAGTAGGGGTCGTGCAGCAGCTTGCGCAATTCGTCGCGTTCGAACGTCTCCTCCTGCATCAGCGCGAGGGCGCGGCGCACGTGCAGGATGCCGATGATGTTGTCCAGGGCGCCCTGGTAGACGGGCAGCAGCGTGTGATGGCAGGTGGCGATCTGGGCGCGCAGCACTTCCGGGTCGGCATCGATGTCGATCGCCTCGATCTGGCTGCGCGGGACCATCACGTCATTGACCGCGATGCGTCCGATGTCGACGAGATTGAGCAGCATCCCCTGGTGCTTGCGCGGCAGGAACTGCTCAGACTCCAGCACCAGCATGCGCAGCTCTTCCAGGTTGAGCTTGTGTTTGCTCTGGTCGGTCTGCACCTGGATGCGGAACAGCCGCAGCACGTTTTGCACTATCAGGGTGGCGACCAGCACCACAGGATGGAAGATGCGGATCAGCATGGCCAGCGGATAGCTGGACAGGAGGGCGATGCGCTCGGGCTGGCTTGCCGCAATCACCTTGGGCATGATCTCCGCGAACAGCAGCACGACGAAGGTGGTCACCAGCGTGCCGAGCAGGATGACCGTGTTTCCGCTCCCGAACAGGCGTTGTGCGATGATTTCGGCCAGGGTCGCCAGGGCCACGTTGAGCAGCGTGCTGCCAAACAGGATGGAGCCAAGCAGCCTGTCGGTATGCCCCAGCAGCTTGGCCGTCAGCTTGGCGCTCTTGTTCCCTTTCCGCACCAGATGGTTGAGGCGGTAGCGGTTCAGCGCCATCATGCTGGTTTCCGACGCCGAGAAGAAGCCCGCGAATACCAGTAGTACGATAAGAATGCCGAACAGCGCGCTAAGCTGTATGTCGTTCAAAGTGAAAAAGGCAAACCCCGCGACCGCGCCGCGTATCCGCGGAGCGCTCCGTCAGGGTATTGCCAGGGTAATGATGATGCTGGAAGTATCGGTGAGGCAGGCGCGGGTGTCAAGAAAGGCGCATGCCGCGCGCGCCGCCTTATTTCTTGCTTGCCGCGGTGCTGTTGAGCTCCTTCTCGATCTCGCTGGCGGGCAGCGCGCCGGGCACCATCATGCCGTCGGCGAACACCAGCGCCGGCGTGCCGTTCACCCGCATCTTCTTGCCCCATGCCATTGCCTGGTCCAAGGGGTAGCTGCAGCCGGGATTCGCGGGCGCGGGTGCTACGCCCTTCACCATCAGGTTCTCCCAGGCCTGCTCGCGGTTCTTGCTGCACCAGACGGCCCGAACCTTTTCCGGCGAACCGGGGAAGATGGGGAACAGCAGGCGGTAGATGGTCACGTTGTCGACCTTGGCCAGTTCGCCCTCCAGGCGTTTGCAGAATGCACAGTTGGGGTCGGTGAAAATCAGCATCTTGCGCTTGCCGTTGCCTTTCACTTCCTTGATGGTCAGGTCGAAGGGCAACTTGTCGAAATTGACGGCAAACAGCTTGCGCTCGCGCGCCTCGGTCAGGTTGCGCATGCTGCGCAGGTCGTATATCTGCCCGTCGATCAGGTAGTTGCCGGATTCATCGGTATAGAACAGATGGTCCTGCACCACCACCTCATACAGGCCCTTGATGGGCGACTTGTGCACCTGCTCGACCTTGCCCAGCAGGGGATAGTTCTTCTCGAGGTGGGCCTGTATGCTGGCCTCGTTGGCATAGGCGCTGGATGCGACCAGCAAAAGCAGCGGCAATACAAATTTCTTCATGGCGGAAATCCGGAGGTGCGAGATGTAAAGGGGGTCAGGTTAATTCAGGGCGTGGCGCGCCAGCATTTTCTTCAGCGGCGTGGCATGGTTGGTCGCATTTAATCCCAGATTGCGCGCCGCGCGCAAGAGGGGGTTGGCATTGTTGAACAGTTTCTTCAGCGAGTCCGTCGCAAACTGCATCGAGAAGATGTCCTCCTGCCGGGCGCGGTCATAGCGGCGCAGCAGGTGGATGTCCCCGCAGTCGGCCTGGGGGCCGCGCTCCAGCAGCACCCGGGCCAATTGGCGTGCGTCGCGGAAGCCGAGGTTCACGCCCTGGCCGGCCAGCGGGTGCACGTTGTGGGCCGCGTCGCCCACGAGCGCGAGACGCGGTTTGACCAGGTGCGGCAAATGCAGCAGGCGCAGCGGAAAGGCGGCAGGCGGAGTGATCATGCGTAACGAGCCCAGAGTATTCGTTGATCCGACAGCGACTTGCGCGCAAAGTTCCTCAGCGGGAAGCCGCAGCAGGGTTTCCGACTTCGCGGGGCTGACCGACCACACCATGGAAACCATTTGATCCGGCATGGGCAGCAGCGCCAGGATGCCGTCCGGCTGGAACCACTGGAAGGCCGTGCCGCGATGGGGCTTCTCGGCGGCGAAGTTGGCGACCACTCCGTGCTGCTGGTAGAGCGTGGGCGGCTCTATCATTCCCGCCTGCTGGCGCACCCAGGAGTCGCGGCCATCCGCCCCCACCACCAGCCGGGCGCAAATTTCGCGCCCGTCTTCCAGGCGCAGGACCGCCTCGTCGTCGCGCCACTCCAGCCTGGCGCAGCGCGCGGGGTGGAACAACGTAATGTTTTCCTGCTCCTGCAGGGCGGTCCACAGCGCATGCTGCAGCAGCCGGCCCTCCAGGATGAAAGCCAGTTCCGGCACGCCGAGTTGATAAGCGGAAAAATCCAGTTCCGCATCGCCGCTGTCGCCGAACACGCGCATCTGCTCGACCTGTTGCACGCGGCGCATGTCCAGCCGCTGCCAGGCTCCGCATTGCTCCAGGAAGGCCGTGCTGCCGGGGCTGATGGCGTAAATGCGGCTGTCCCAGCCATCATTGGGCGCGTGCATGGGCATGGCTTCCACCAGGGCCACGGCCAGGCCGCTGGGCCTGAGGGCGGCCGCGAGGCTGGCGCCTACCAGGCCGCCGCCTATGATCAATACATCGAAACGGGTATCGTGTTCAGACATATCTTAATGTCGCTCATCGGCAGGTACACGAAAATGATAATAGCACGGGTCAGTTGATTAATTTATAATCAGCGCCCCCCTTTGGAAACCACAATGAAGATCGGACCCTACCAGCTCAAGAACAACTTGATCGTCGCGCCCATGGCTGGGGTGACCGACAGGCCGTTCCGCATGCTGTGCAAGCGCATGGGCGCAGGCATGGCGGTGAGCGAGATGGTGGCCTCCAATTCCCTGCTGTACGGTTCCGAAAAGACCAAGCGCCGCGCCAATCACGAAGGCGAGGCGGACCCCATCTCGGTGCAGATCGTCGGTGCCGACCCGAAGATGCTGGCGCAGGCTGCCCGCTACAACGTCGACCAGGGTGCGCAGATCGTAGACATCAATATGGGCTGCCCGGCCAAGAAGATCTGCAACGTGAGCGCTGGCTCCGCGCTGATGCAGAACGAAAAGCTGGTGAGCGAGATTCTGGAGTCGGTGGTGGGCGCGGTCGACGTGCCCGTCACCCTCAAAATGCGCACCGGCTGGGATAAATCGCACCGCAATGCGCCGCGCATCGCGCGCATCGCCGAAGCCAGCGGTATCCAGGCGCTGGCCATCCACGGCCGCACCCGCGCCTGCGCCTATACCGGCAACGCCGAGTACGACACCATCGCCGCCGTAAAGAGCGAGGTCGGCATACCCGTCATCGCCAACGGCGACATTACCACACCGGAAAAAGCCAGGCACGTGCTGCAATACACTGGCGCCGATGCGGTGATGATAGGACGCGCGGCGCAAGGCCGGCCCTGGCTGTTTCGCGAGATCGAGCATTACCTGAAAACCGGCGGCCATCTTGCCGCGCCGCACCCGGAGGAGGTGCAGGCGATTCTCGTCGCGCACATGCACGAACTGTATGCTTTCTACGGCGAATATACCGGATTGCGCGTTGCGCGCAAGCATATCTCCTGGTACACCAAGGGTCTTGCCGGTTCCGCGCAGTTCCGTCACCACATGAACACCCTGGAAACCGTCCAGGGGCAGTTACACGCTGTAACAGAATTTTTCGAGGGGCGGTCGCAGGCCCAGGAGGAGCCGCGTCATGCTGAGGAGTTGGCTGCATGAAAAAAGGGAGTCGCGGTGTGCTGAGCGAAAACGAAATGGCGCGCTATGTGCGCGAGGCGGTGGCCGCCTATTTTGTGGCGTTGGAGGGTGAGGAGCCTTCCTGCCCGGTATACGACATGGTGATCAGTTGCGTGGAAAAGCCGCTGATCGAAACGGTGCTGTACCACGCAGGCGGCAACCAGACCCGCGCTGCGGAATTGCTGGGGATGAACCGCAATACGCTGCGCAAGAAGATACAGAGTCACAAAATCAAACCTTGAAACAATACAGGCGGCAGGGATAGACATGGCGGCAATCAAGCAGGCGCTCATCAGCGTTTCGGACAAATCAGGCGTGCTGGAATTCGCGCAGGGACTTCAACAGCTCGGGGTCAAGATCCTTTCCACCGGCGGCACGGCCAAGCTGCTCGCAGACAACGGCCTGCCGGTCACCGAAGTGGCCGATTACACCGGTTTCCCGGAGATGCTGGATGGCCGGGTGAAAACGCTGCAGCCCAAGGTGCACGCGGGCATCCTGGCGCGGCGCGATCTTGCGGAGCATGTCGCCACCCTGGAAAAGCACGCCATTCCCACCATCGACCTGGTGGTGGTCAATCTTTATCCGTTCGCTGAGACCGTGGCCAAACCCGGCTGCACACTGGAAGACGCCATCGAGAACATCGACATCGGCGGCCCCACCATGGTGCGCGCGGCAGCGAAGAACCATGCGCACGTGGCCATCGTCACTGATCCGGCGGATTATGCCGACGTGCTGTCCGAAATGCAGACCAATGCCGGGGCGGTGTCCGATGGCACCCGCTTCGATCTGGCAAAAAAGGCTTTTTCCCACACCGCGGCCTACGACAGCGCGATCAGCAACTACCTGACCGCGATCGACGCCGACGGCAGCAAGCAGGCCTTCCCGGCCCAGATCAATTTCAACTTCGCCAAGGTGCAGGACATGCGCTACGGCGAAAACCCGCACCAGCAGGCCGCGTTCTACCGCGATCTGGTTCCGGTGGCGGGCGGCATCGCGGACTACACGCAACTGCAGGGCAAGGAACTCTCCTACAACAATATCGGTGACGCCGATGCGGCGTGGGAGCTGGTCAAGACCTTCGACGAGGCGGCGTGCGTGATCGTCAAGCATGCCAACCCCTGCGGCGTGGCAATCGCCGACACGCCGCTCAACGCCTACAAGCTGGCCTACGCCACCGACACCACCTCGGCCTTCGGCGGCATCATCGCCTTCAACCGCGACCTGGACGAGGCAACCGCCGCGCAGATCACCGCCAACCAGTTCGTGGAAGTGATCATTGCACCGGGCGCAAGCGAGGGCGCGCTCAAGGTGACTGCCGCCAAGCAGAACGTGCGCGTGCTCACCGTGCCGCTTTCCGGTGCGCACAACCAGTACGAGGTCAAGCGTGTCGGCGGCGGTCTGCTGGTGCAGACTCCGGATGCGTTCAACGTGCAGGCCGCGGACCTGAAGGTGGTCACCAGGGTGCAGCCCAGCGCTGAGCAGTTGCAGGATCTGCTGTTCGCCTGGCGTGTGGCCAAATACGTCAAATCCAACGCCATCGTATTCTGCAAGGGCGGCCAGACCCTGGGCGTGGGCGCGGGCCAGATGAGCCGCGTCGATTCCACGCGCATCGCCTCGATCAAGGCGCAGAACGCCGGCCTGAGCCTGGCCGGATCGGTCGTGGCGTCGGACGCCTTCTTCCCGTTCCGCGACGGCGTGGATGTGCTGGCCGAGGCGGGTGCGAAGGCGGTCATCCAGCCCGGCGGCTCCATGCGCGACGCCGAGGTGATCGCCGCCGCGGACGAGCACGGGCTGGCGATGGTGCTCACCGGCTATCGCCACTTCCGCCACTAGGCCTGCTGCGCTTGGCATAACGGCGTTGCTCAGGGGCTCGCAATGCTCATTTACCAAACAGTAAACTGCGCTTGCTTGCCCTCTTGCGCCTTGTACTGCCGGCGCTCGCGACGGCTTGGCCTGCTGCTCCCGGCCGTAAAAATCGACGGTTAGGCCAGCCGTATGCAGACCTTGGCTACTCCGAAGCCTCAAGCTACCGCGATTCCGCAGACCCAAGGCATCAAGTACGCAGGCTCCAAGCAGAAGCTGCTGCCGCACATACTTGCCATGGTGGAAAAGGTCCGCCCCGCCACCGTGCTGGACGGCTTCGCCGGGAGCACGCGTGTGTCGCAGGCGCTGGCGCAGCGCGGCTACGCCGTGATTGCCAATGATTGCGCGGTGTGGTCCGAGGTGTTCGCCGCGTGCTACCTGCTCAATGAACGTCCGCCCGCACATTTCCAGCCGCTGATCGACCACCTGAACGGCCTGCCGCCGGAAGATGGCTGGTTTACCGAGACCTATGGCGGCGACCCGGACGAAATTTCATCTGCCGGACCAGATGGTCTGAAGAAGCCCTGGCAGCGCCGCAATACGCGCAAGCTCGACGCGATCCGCAACGAAATCGACCGGTTGAACCTGTCTGCCACGGAACGCGCCGTGCTGCTGGCCAGCTTGATGCTGGCGCTGGACGAGGTGGACAGCACGCTCGGCCACTACGCGTCCTATCTCAGCGCCTGGTCGCCGCGTTCCCACAAAGCCTTGCGCTTGCATGTGCCGGCGCTGCAGCCCCGGCGTGCCCCGCATCGTGTGTACCGCCGCGATATTTTCGGGCTGTTGCCAGAGGTCAGAGCCGACCTGGCCTATCTCGATCCCCCATACGGCTCCAACAATGAGAAAATGCCACCTTCGCGGGTGCGCTATGCGGCCTATTATCATCTGTGGACCACTGTCTGCCTCAACGACAGGCCGCAGACCTTCGGCAAGGCGCAACGCAGGGCGGACACCTCGGACAGAACGGCCGCATCGGTATTCGAAGAATTCCGGCGCGATGAGGCGGGGCGGCTGATCGCCGTGGAAGCAATACGCCGGCTGTTGAGGGAAGTGCGGGCGCGCCATGTGCTGCTGTCCTACAGCTCGGGTGGGCGGGCGACGGCCGAGGCGCTGTACGAAGCCATCGCCGAGAGCGGGCGCCTGCTGGAGGTGGCCGAGATCGGCCACCCGAAAAACGTGATGGCCGGCATGCGCTGGACCAACCAATGGATAAGGGACGCGGAATTGCCCAACCGGGAATTCCTGTTCCTGGTGGAAAAAACCTAGCAAACGACACTATAAAACGACAAGGGCAGCTTCATATGAAAATACTGGTAATCGGCAGCGGCGGGCGCGAGCATGCCCTGGCGTGGCGTCTGGCCCAGGGCCGCAAGGTGCAGAAAGTCTACGTTGCACCAGGCAATGCGGGCACCGCGCTCGAGGACGGCGTTGAGAATGTGGCGATCACCGCCATTCCCGAGCTGATCGAGTTCGCGAAGCGCGAGGACATCTACATGACCGTGGTCGGTCCCGAAGCGCCGCTGGCGGCGGGCGTCGTTGACGCCTTCCGTGCCGAAAAGCTGCGCATCTTCGGACCCAGCAAGGCGGCCGCGCAACTGGAATCGTCCAAGGACTTCGCCAAGCGCTTCATGACGCGGCACAACATCCCCACCGCCTTCTTCGACACCTTCAGCGACATCGCCGCCGCGAAGGCCTACGTCGAGAAACACGGTGCGCCCATCGTGATCAAGGCCGACGGTCTCGCGGCGGGCAAGGGCGTGGTGGTGGCGATGACCCGGGAAGAGGCATTCGCCGCGATCGACATGATGCTGTCGGACAACAAACTGGGCGACGCCGGCGCGCGCGTGGTGATCGAGGAGTTTCTCGAGGGCGAGGAAGCCAGCTTCATCGTCATGGTGGACGGCAAGAACGTATTGCCGCTCGCCACCAGCCAGGATCACAAGCGCCTGCTGGACGGCGACAAGGGGCCGAACACCGGCGGCATGGGTGCGTATTCTCCAGCCCCGGTGGTCACCCCCACCATCCATGCGCGTGTCCTGCGCGAGGTGATCCAGCCCGTGGTGCGCGGCATGGCAAGCGAGGGCGTCACCTACACCGGCTTCCTCTATGCGGGGCTGATGATCTCGCCGGACGGCGCGATCAAGGTGCTGGAATTCAATTGCCGCATGGGTGACCCGGAAACCCAGCCCATCATGCTGCGCCTGAAGAGCGATTTCGGGGTGCTCATCGAGCATGCCATCGCGGGTACGCTGGACCAGGTGGAGGCGGAGTGGGACAAGCGCGCTGCGCTGGGCGTGGTGCTGGCGGCGGCGAACTATCCGGATGCGCCGCGCAAGGGCGATGTCATCTCCGGCCTGCCGGACAGCCGCGCCGCGCGGGCAATGGAAGACGCACATGTATTCCATGCCGGCACCGCCATGCAGAATGGCGATGTGCTCACCAGCGGCGGCCGCGTGCTGTGCGTCACCGCCCTGGGCGCCATGCTGAAAATGGCGCAGAAGCGCGCCTACGAAGTGGCGGACCAGATCCGGTTTGATGGGGTGCAGATGAGGCGCGATATAGGCTGGCGCGCGATCAACCGCAAATGATTTCGCTTCCATTTCTTCGGTGATGCTGCGTTGGCTTCCGCGCTCGCTCCTTGCTGTGCAACGGCGACACGTTACTGGCGTAGCCAGCCGTTTGCGGGAGCCGTTGCTTGGCCGCCTTTCCCGCACTCGTGGCTTACGCCCACCGTGTCAAGGCGGCACGTGCACTACCTGCGTCGCTCGCTTGTCGCCGCCTTGCCTTACCTTTGAAATGAAACCGAAATCCGGCTTTTCAAATTAATTAGGGCGGCCCGCCCTGGGCGACTTGAACATGAGGCAGACCGGCAAAGTAAGAGCACACTTGAAACGCGGCGGGGTGATCGCCTATCCCACCGAGTCGTGCTACGGCTTCGGTTGCGATCCGGCCAACCGCGCCGCCGTGCTGCGGGTGCTCAAGATGAAGCGGCGGCCGCAATACAAAGGCCTGATCCTCATTGCGGCTAACTACCGCCAGGTCGCGCGCTACATCCGGCCGCTGGATGCCGCAGGCCAGCGCCGGCTGGAACAGGGCGGGCGGGAAGCCACCACGTACCTCATGCCGGCGAAGGCATCGTGCCCGCGCTGGCTGCGCGGCGCGCATGATACGCTGGCCGTACGCCTCACTGCGCATCCCGTCGCGCGGGACTTGTGCCGGGCGTTGGGCGTGGCGCTGGTTTCCACCAGCGCGAATATCGGGGGTGATCGGCCCGCGCGCACCCGTGCCGAGTGCGCGCGCCGCTTCGGCGGGCAGGCGCTGGTGTTGCCGGGCCGGGTGGGCCGTCGCAAGCGGCCCTCGACGATCAGAAGCTGGTCGGATGGTAAAATCATCCGCAAATGATTCAGGAAATACGGAGGAGAAAAACGATGGATAGTGCCGCGGTAAAAGAATACCTGCTCGAATTGCAGGAACTCATCGTCGAACGCCTGGAGCAGGTGGACGGCAGGAAATTCCTGCGCGACAAATGGGAGCGCGCCACAGGCTCAGGCGGCATCGGCAAGGGCGAGGGCATCAGCTGCATCATCGAGGAAGGCAATGTGCTGGAGCGCGGCGGTGTCGCCTTCTCCCACGTGCAGGGCGACAAAATGCCGGCCTCCGCCACCGCGCACCGTCCGGAGCTGGCCGGCTGCAGCTGGGAGGCCATGGGCGTGTCGCTGGTGATGCACCCGCGCAATCCCTACGCACCCACCTCGCACGCCAACGTGCGCATGTTCATGGCGAAGAAGCCGGATGGCGGCACGGTGTTCTGGTTTGGCGGCGGCATGGACCTCACTCCCTATTACGGCTTCGAGGAAGACGCGGTGCATTTCCACCAGATCTGCAAGAATTCGCTCGCGCCTTTCGATCCCTCGCTGCATCCCAAATTCAAGAAATGGTGCGACGACTACTTCTTCCTCAAGCACCGCAACGAGCCGCGCGGTGTGGGCGGCATCTTCTTCGATGATTTGAGCGAGCCGGATTTCGACACCTGCTTCGCCATCCAGCAGAGTGTAGGCGATCACTATCTTTCGGCTTATGTACCCCTTCTGGAAAAACGCAAGGACACGCCCTACGGCGAACGCGAGCGCGACTTCCAGCTATACCGGCGCGGGCGCTATGTGGAATTCAACCTGGTGATAGATCGCGGCACCATCTTCGGCCTGCAGTCCAACGGGCGCACCGAATCAATCCTGCTTTCCATGCCGCCGCTGGTGAAGTGGCGCTACGACTGGCACCCCGAGAAGGGTACGCCCGAGGCGGAACTGTATGAAAACTTCCTGATGCCGAAAGACTGGGTGTGAGGCATAAGAAAGGGCGCCGCAGGCGCCCTTTTTCATGGCGTCGCGTGAAATGCGACGACGGGCGTTGTACCCGGCGCGATTGACCGAGGCGGCCTGCGTTACAGTCGACACCCGGTGGACGAGCGCCGCCCAAGGTGGCAAGTTCCCCGCAATAGGTGTAGATTATCCGCAAGCCATCTCAGCCGACGAGGAGAAGAACCATGGCCAAGGCACCTGCAATCAATATAGGAATATCCGACAAGGATCGCAAGAAGGTGGCCGAGGGCCTGTCGCGCATGCTGGCCGACACCTACACCCTCTACCTCAAGACCCACAACTTCCACTGGAACGTCACCGGCCCCATGTTCCAGACCCTGCACCTGATGTTCATGACGCAGTACACCGAGATCTGGAATGCGGTGGACCTCGTCGCCGAGCGCATCCGCGCGCTGGGTTATCCGGCGCCAGGCACCTACAAGGAATTCGCCGCGCTCACCAGCATCAAGGAAACCAGTGGCGTGCCTGCCGCGAAAGAGATGATCAGGCAACTGGTGGAGGGGCAGGAAGCGGTGGTGCGCACCGCGCGCGCGGTGCTGCCTATCGCGGAAAAGGCCGGCGATCAGCCGACTGTGGATCTGCTTTCCGCGCGCATGGAAGTGCACGAAAAAAACGCGTGGATGCTCCGCAGCCTGCTGGAAGACTGACCGGCTGGCGTTGGCCGGCGGCTGTCGCGGGAAGGCATCGGCGGCCATTGCCCTTTTGGATGGGCCATGCTAAAAGCCATAAGGCTGGAATGGATTAGGTTATTTCGCCTGTTCCATTTGTCCGACTCACTTATCGGGAGAACATCATGGGCCTTATGGATTGGTGGCGGCGCGAGCAGGCAAAGCCGTCGGAAAGCGCGGTCAGGGGGGCGATCAACCAGACGCCCATCCGGGGGCTGAATGTCGCGGACGCCGTGTCCGCCCACGCCGCGTGGAAAGAGCGCCTGTTCCACTATGTGAACGGTACGTCCACCGAAAAACTCGACGAGAACGTGATTTGCCGGGACGATGCCTGCGTGCTCGGCAAGTGGATCTACGGCGACGCGCGCTCCTTCCTTTCCGAAGTGCCGGATTATCACCGCCTGAAATCAGCCCATGCGGCGTTTCACGTCGCAGCGGCGGACATCGTGCGCGCGGTCAATGCAAACCACAGGAACAAGGCAGAGAAACTCCTGGTGGAGGGGCCGTTCTCGGAACAGTCGCGCGACGTGCAGATGATGCTGGCCAAGCTCTACGCCAAGCTTGGGGAGGAATAGCGGACTGAAAAACGCGCGCTTTTGCGCGCACGATGCTCCCGGCGGCCGAACTTCGAGCCGCCCCTCCTGAGGTGCAGGGTCCGGGCGCGAATTCGCGCCTGAGCGTGGCTGCTCTTTATTCTTTGGAATCCGGACGGCTTCCGTAATATCCTGTATGTGGTCATCTCGACCGCATGCCCGAGCCCGGTCTCGTCGGGGGGCACTGTTTGTAACGGCGCCCGCGTATACCCGGCAAGATGCGGAACTGGAGATTTCTTGAAGCCGGGCGGGCGCGGCCACAAATTTTGATGTCGACTAGGTAAGGGAATGTCGCAAGACAAGAAGGACAGTCTGATCACCAGGCGTTTTTTTGCGCCATTGGCCGGCATCGCCGTTGGGCTGGCGGTGGCGGGCGCGGGGGAGCGCGGCTTCGTCCTTGAAACGCACCGCATCAACCAGGATCAGCGCAATCGCGTCATCAGCATTCTGGGAGAGCATCGTGCCGCACTGGAAGGTGCGCTGAACGAAACTCTCTACCTGGCCAACGGGCTCGTGGCCTATGTGCAGACCCAGCCGCACCTTGATCGGCGCATCATCAAGTCCATGCTGGCGACGCTCTACAGCCAGGGGCGCAATATACGCAACATCGGGCTTGCGCCTGGAAATCGGCTCTCTTACATCTATCCTGAAAAGGGCAATGAGGCCGCCCTCGGCCTGTACTATCCCGACCTTCCCAAACAATGGCCCGCAGTGAAACGCGCCATCGACCAGCGCCGTCCTACGCTGGCTGGGCCGCTTCAGTTGAAGCAGGGTGGCGCGGGCCTGATCTACCGGGTGCCGGTGTTTCGCGGGCCGCAGCACAAGTACTGGGGCATGATCAGCATGGTGCTGGACCCGCAACGCCTGATGCACGATGCGGGCGTCGCGCCCAGGGTGGATGGTCTGACGCTCGCGCTGCGCGGCATGGATGGCAAGGGCTCGCAGGGCGCGACCTTTCTGGGTGACCCGGCACTCTTCTCCGCCGATTCGGTCAGGGCCGCCATACGCACCCCGGGCGGGGAGTGGGAAATGGCGGCCATGCCGGAGGAGGGCTGGACGCACGGCTCCCGCCTGGCCTGGCTGCGAACCGCCTCGCTCGTGCTTGCAGCCGTGCTGGGAGTCCTCGTCTACCACGCATTGGCGAGCGCGGCGCGGCAGTTGCGCGTGGAACGCCTCGCGTCGCGCAGCCGCGACGAACTCAACGAAGCCCAGCGCATCGCCATGATAGGCAGCTGGGTGCTCGACTTGCGCACCAACACGCTCGAGTGGTCGGACGAGATCTACCGCATCTTCGAACTGGACCCCGGGAAGTTCCGGGCGTCCTACGACTCCTTCCTCAACGCCGTTCACCCCGAAGACCGCGAGCGGGTGAACAAGGCCTTCTCGGACTCCGTTGCCAACCGCACGCCCTACGACATCACGCACCGCCTGCTGCTCCCCGATCAGCGCATCAAATATGTGCGCGAGCACAGCGAGACGGCGTATGACGAGGACGGCAAGCCCATGGTCTCGCGCGGAACGGTGCAGGACATTACGCGCCTGCAGGAGGCTGAAAATGCGCTGCGCGAAAGCGAGGAGCGCTGGAAGTTCGCCCTGGAAGGCGCGGGCGACGGCGTGTGGGACTGGAACCTGCAGACGGGGGAGATGTTTCTCTCGGCACAGGAAATGCACGTTCTCGGCTACGACGGCGAAGGCCCTGCGCACACCACCATGGACGCATGGCTGGAGAGGCAACATCCGGATGACAGGGCGCGCGGCCGGGAGGCGCTCGAAGCCTACCTCGAAGGCCGTACGCCGCTGTATATTTGCGAATTCCGCACGCGTGCGCGGGACGGAACCTGGCGCTGGGTGCTGGCGCGCGGCATGCTGGTGAGCCGCACGCCGGACGGCAAGCCGCTGCGCATGATAGGCACGCATGCGGACATCACAGAGCGCAAGCAGGTGGAAGACGCGCTGCGCGAAAGCGAGGAGAAGCTGCGCGTTCTCGCCAACACTGATACTCTGACCGGCATCACCAATCGCCGCCACTTCCTCGCGCAGGTGGAATTGGAGCTGGCGCGCACAGACCGTTTCCACAGTCCCGGCGCGCTGATCATGCTGGACATCGATTACTTCAAGCGCATAAACGACACCTACGGGCACGCAGTGGGAGATGCGGTCTTGTGCCATTTCACCTCCACTACCCAGCAGCGCCTGCGCAAGATCGATCTGCTGGGCCGCCTTGGCGGCGAGGAGTTCGGCATTTTTCTGCCGGGCACGGATGCGCAGGGCGCCATGGCGTTTGCCGAGAAGTTGCGCGCCCACATCGAGGCGGCGCCCGCGCCATCGGACAGGGGGCCGATCAAGTTCACGGTGAGCATGGGTGTGGCCGAATTCGATCCGGATGATTCGGTGCTGGAAACCCTGATGGTGCGTGCGGACATTGCGCTCTACCGCGCGAAGGAGGGCGGGCGCAACCGCGTCGAGTCGGGGTGAAACCGCGCGCGACGCGCGCGCCTACAGGTAACTTGCAGCGATGCCGGCGAACACCGCCGCGCCGAACCAGTTGTTGTGCAGGAAGGCCTTGAAGCAGCGTTCGCGCTGCCTGTCGCGGATCAGCGTGTAGTGATAGAGCGCAATACCGGCGGCGGCCGCAAGCCCCGCATAAAAGATCCAGCTCAAATGCGCCATGTGGCCGGCCCAGGCGAGCAGGCCGATTGCTCCGGCGTAGCAGCCCATCACCGCGGCTACGTCGCGCCTGCCGAAGAACAGGGCGGACGAGTGGATGCCGAGGGCGATGTCATCGTCCCGGTCCACCATCGCGTACTCGGTGTCGTAGGCAATGCACCACAGGATGTTTGCGGCCAGCAGCAGCCATGCGACAGCGGGCACGGTGTTCTGCACCGCGGCAAAGGCCATGGGGATGCCGAATCCGAAGGCAATTCCGAGGTAGGCCTGGGGGATGGCGAGGAAGCGTTTGGTGAAGGGATAGCTCGCTGCGAGAAATACCGCGGGCACCGACAGCAGCAGGGTGAGGCGGTTGAGCGGCAGGATGAGGCACAGCGCGAGCAGCGCCAGTACGGCCGCGACCAGCAGCGCTTCCGCCGGCGCGATGCGTCCGCTGGTCACAGGCCGTTCGCGCGTGCGTTTCACATGCTTGTCGAAGTCGCGATCGGCGTAGTCGTTCACCGCGCAGCCGGCCGAGCGCATCAGCAGCGTGCCCATCGCGAAGATCAGCACGATGAACCAGGCGGGGCGTCCGGCGCCCGCAATCCACACGCCCCACAAGGTGGGCCACAGCAGAAGCAGCGTGCCGATCGGCCGGTTCAGCCGGGTGAGCTGCGCGTATAGCGAGAGTCGTTCGGAGAGTGTCATTGCATCAGGCGGTGCGGCCGTGCTACCTGCGCGAAAATAATGTCGTTGCGCATGATAAACCATGCGCGGCGTGCCGGTGCCGTCAAATGCGCATCCTAAGCCCGTGATATCGCTCCATGAATTTTATGCGTGTACTCACGGCCCGTTGACCTGCTAAAATGTGCGAGTTTTTTGGTCAAGATAACAACACGCCCATCACGAATTCCACATACTGCCATGCAACCTAAAGACGAACTCATGACACCTGTAGAACGCCGCGCCACCATGGGGCTGGCCGGCGTATACGGCCTGCGCATGCTGGGCCTGTTCATCATCCTGCCGATCTTCGCCATCTACGCCAAGCAGCTTCCCGGCGGCGCCAGCCACCTGATGATAGGCCTGGCGATCGGCGCCTATGGCATAACCCAATCCTTGCTGCAGATTCCGGCTGGCTGGCTTTCCGACCGCTACGGCCGCAAGCCCATTGTCTATGCCGGCCTTGTGATCTTTGCGATCGGCAGCTTCATCGCCGCTTCCACCCACGACATCCACTGGATCATCATCGGGCGGGTTATCCAGGGCGCGGGCGCGATCAACGCCGCGGTGATGGCGCTGACGGCAGACCTCACCCGCGAAGAGCATCGCACCAAGGCCATGGCGACCATAGGCATGACCATAGGCACGACCTTCTCCATCTCGATGATTCTGTCGCCGCTGCTCTATCATCTCATCGGGGTGCCCGGAATCTTCGCATTGACCGGCGTGCTGGCGCTGGCCTCCATGGCGATCGTGGGTTTCGTCGTGCCGCAGCCCCAGATCACCCGCTTCCATTCCGACACCGAGACCACGCTCTCCCGCATCGGCGAGGTGCTGCGCAACAAGGACCTGCTGCGCCTGGACTTCGGCATCTTTGCCCTGCATGCCATCCTGATGTCCGTGTTCATCCACATTCCCTTCGTGCTGGAGGCGGACGGCCTCAAGGCCACGCACCACTGGGAGCTGTACCTGCCGGTGATGCTGGTGTCGTTCGTGCTGATGGTGCCGCCCATCGTCATCGCCGAGAAAAAGGCCAAGATGAAGCAGGTATTCATGGGTGCGGTGGCGCTGGCCGCACTGGCGCAGGTCTCCCTGCTGTTCTGGCACAACAGCGTCTGGGCGGTGGCCATCGCACTGCTGCTCTTCTTCACCGCGTTCAATGTGCTGGAGGCGACCCTGCCGTCGCTGATCAGCAAGCTGGCGCCGCTGGCCTCCAAGGGCACCGCCATGGGCGTTTACAGCAGCGTGCAGTTCATGGGCGCCCCGGTGGGCGCGGCCGTGGGCGGTTTGCTGATGGACCTTTACGGCGGTGATGCGGTTTTCGTTTTCGCAATTGCATTACTCGTGGTATGGTTGCTGGTGGCGAGCACCATGCGCCCGCCCGCGCCGGTGCGGACCAAGCTCTACCACCTGGGGAACGTGAGCGACGCCGACGGCGCCGCGCTGCAGCAGAGGCTGGCGCAAACGCCCGGCGTACGCGAGGCGATGGTCGCTGCGGCCGAGGGCATGGCCTGCCTCAAGGTGGATATGCAGGGCTTTGACGAGGCGGCGGTTGAGCAACTTGTAAAAGGGACATGACATGTCGGTAAATAAAGTGATACTGGTCGGACGTCTGGGAAAGGATCCCGAGACGCGCTACATGACCAACGGCGAGGCAGTGACCAACGTGACGCTGGCAACCTCCGAGAACTGGAAGGACAAGAGCGGCGAGAAGCAGGAGCGAACCGAATGGCATAATCTGGTGTTCTACCGCCGCCTGGCGGAAATCGCCGGGGAATACCTGAAAAAGGGCTCGCAGATCTACGTCGAGGGCAAGATCCAGACCCGCAAGTGGCAGGACAAGGAAGGAAAAGACCGCTATACCGCCGAGATCATCGTCAACGAGATGCAGATGCTGGGCAGCAAATCCGGCGGCGCTGGCAGCTTCGAGGTCGTGGAGCGCGCATCGTCCGGCGGCGGAGCGTCCGCTTCCCGCCCGGCACCGGCGCCCAAGGGCAATTTCGACAACTTCGACGACGACATTCCGTTCTGACTTAGATAAAATTAGGAATGTTAACAAAACGACCGCTACCGCGGTCGTTTTTTATTGCATATTCAGTAAATTACGCTTCAATCGGCAGGTTGAATTTGTGTAAAGCTGTCGCAGTTTCTGTATTTGTCCAACTTTACATTTTTGTCCCAATCATTCTTTACCTCGCGGTTCTCTTCATGAGGAAAGTGTAAACCTAAGAATCCTCCTTTTTTCTGTGCCAACAGGAAGCCCTTTTATATCAATCAGTAACCGCACAATTGTTACTGTTGGTAACGAAAAAACAACCATTAGTTCAATATAATCAATGCGTTGAGATTGTTTACTTTTATTTGATCAGATATGATTTGGAGGATCGTAATCAGCGTTGTTAGAGCGGAAAAACACAATTGACATACCAAATAATCGTGCTACGCCATGAAGATGGTGAGCGGCTCCCGATGTTGGTGTCTCCGAATGGCCTACCCGTCATTGAGCCCAACATATTTGCCCTAACCCAACGAGGACTGGCGTGGCGTTCCATTGAGAAAAAGCTGCGTGCGATTGCGCGAGTCCATCTCTGGGCAGACAAAAACGAATTCGATTTAACTGAGCGAATTTTGTCGGGAAGGCTGTTTTCAGAGTCGGAAATAAATGGCTCGCTTCTTCCTGCTTTGAGGCGATCGCATCAGAAGCGCAAAGTCCAGCAGTTAGTGGTGGCAGCAAAGACCTATAACGCTCTGGTAATGTACGTTAAGGAGTACCTTGTATGGAGGATCAATTCCCATTTGGTCAAACTTTCTGCTTCTGACAGCCGGTTTCAGGCGATTGAGAAAAAACTGAGGGTAATCATCAATTGGCTGGAGGATGCTGTCTTATCGATGAGCTCTGCAAGAAATGAAGTCAGTAAAGGGCTAACGCACGAACAACTCCATCTTTTGCTCGCCCTGACTCATCCGGATTATTCCGGAAACTCCTGGAGATCAGTTGACATTCGTCACCGCAACCATCTGATCATCCATCTGCTGCTCTGTGGCCTCCGCCCAGCAGAATTACAGACGCTCCGCGTCGAGGATCTGCTAATTGGAGCAATTAGTGCGATACAGGTTAAGCGGCGTCCTCACGATCATGAAGATCCTAGACTGAAATCACCTGAGGTGAAACGTTCCGGGCGACTCATTCCAATTGTTGATTCACAGTTTGTGAGGCTCATTGATCACTACATAATGAAGTGGCGCCCCCGCTTTGAAGATCGAAACGCTTCGGGGAGTGATTACCTCATTCTGAGTGACGAAGGGAACCCGCTCTCGTATTCATCGATTGCAGAAATCTTTTCCACGTTGAAGCAGCAAGACCAGCGACTTCCTAGGAATTTCAGCGCAAAAACACTTCGTCATTGTTTCTCTGGAAGCATGGAGCGCAAGCTGCGTTATAGCGGGATTGAAGAAGATCGCAGAAAAGAAATTCTTGCATATTTGCGCGGCGATTCAGACCTGGAAAGTCAGCAGGTTTATATCCAAGAAGAAATCAAGGAACAAGCAAGAATTGCGCTACAACGCCATCAAGCTGACATATTTCAATCGACAAGTTCGCTCGAGGATGTTCCATTTTGAATTCTCTGAATGAGTTTCTGGCTGAAATCGGCCACGAAGAATTGCCACGAATGGTAGTCGATCGAAATGGCCTGAGAGTGTTTACGGATTCAGATTGTTGGCGACTAAACACTGCTGGCCAGGACAAAGATGCGATCAATGTAGGACGCCTTAAGGATCACGTCCTTCGGTATGCATTTTCAAGATATATGATTTATCGGATTGAAAGGCATTCACCTGCGACCGCTATTTCAGCTGCTTATTGCATATTGTCTCAACTAGAGAAAGTTGGCTTCCTACGGAAGCACTATGAGAGCGATGATCGCGAACTTGCCCTAATTGACGCGGTGAGTAACGTATTGAGTGGCCTTAGGTCTAACAATCGAGTTAGTGAGTTCTACGACCTGGCTCGTTGGTACATATGGGGGGCAGATCACACGCTTGAGTGCGGATTCAATTATGAGTTCGCCCTTCAATTGTCGAGAATAAAAATTCCAGGAGGGGTCAAAGGTGAGGCGGTAAGGAGCAAGGATTCAGAAGTAGGGCCTCTCCATTTTGAACTGGAGGAGCCTCTGGTCCGAAGGGCGCTGCTAGAAGATGAAAGCGAAAGCTTCGAGCATCGTCAACAACGTCTCGCAGTTGCACTTTGCTTAGCGTTTGGCAGAAACCCTCTAAATTATGTACGGCTAAGAGAAGAGGATTTTATAAACCTAACGGCTGATTTTTCAGAAGCGCCACCACTTTGGCAACTCAATATCCCAAGAATTAAGAAGCGAGCGTCTCCTCGCGAATTGTTCCGGGCTGAAACATGCGACCCTAAGCTGGCGGCAATGATCCAAGATCTTATTAACTACAACAAGCAACATTCAACTTGCCTTAATGGCAGAGAGTTGCCGCGTTCCTTGTTTTTGCGCCAGTCGCCTATCCCACGACTGGTTGGAACGGATTCGGAGGATTATGCATTCTGCAAAACCACATCCGATTTTCAAATGCTGATATCGAGTTGGGCAAGGCGAATGAAGCTAACAAGCCCCGTCACCGGCTGTCAGCTGCGTTTAACATCGCGACGACTGAGATATACATTTGCATGCAACATGGCTCGGCAAGGGGCTAGCAGAGCGGCACTTGCAGAAATGCTCGATCATACAGACACCCAGCATGTGGGGGTCTATTACGAGCTTTTCGACGAAATGGTAGCTATGCTAGATAAAGCACTAGCTTTGAAAATGGGGAAGGTAATCGGGTGGTTCAAAGGGAAAATTGTCGATGGCAATGAACAAGCGATTAATGGAGATAATCCGGACAAGTATTTATTTTTTGTTGGCGAAGAGAACCCTCAGGAACAAATTGAAATCGGCGTGTGCGGGAAACGGCGCCTCTGCCACCTGGACCCTCCGTACACGTGCTATTTATGTCCAAAGTTTCAACCATATCGACACGCAGATCATGAGCGAGTTCTCAGAATATTGTTGGAGGACAGACAGGCCCGTCTCAACAAGTACGACAATAACAGGCTTGGTATACAACTCGATGACGTAATTCTTGCTGTTGGGCAAGCCGTCATGGCTTGCAGGGAGCTTTGATGGCAAGAAAGCCGCGCAAATCCATGTCCAATGTTGTTCAGTTTCTGGACAAGCTAGACGAGAACTGCATCAAAAATCAGGAAGCGATTATCGGTCTTGCCAAAAGGATTAATCCATTCCACGAAATTGACTGGACCACGCCAAAATGGAATGTGACCCAATCTGTCCAACATAAGATTCGTGGGCACGAGACCCGAAAGACAAAATATTTGAACTATTTTCGTAACGTGCCAAATCAATCAGTGGCGCTAGACGGTCGCTTTGCAGATGTCATTAAGGCGATGACCGTTCTGCGTTTTCATCGAGGAGGTCAAGGCGCTCCTAATCAGCAGAGGTTCATCGATGGCTGGAGATATATCCATGATGCTTTTGAGACTGAAGAACGTCAGATTCAACACGTCACGCCCGAGATCCTGAATAAGGCATGCAGACAAGCCTCCAATCGCCTGGCTGAAAACACGGCATATAACGTGCACAAGAGCATCCATGAGATTGCGGATTTGCTCGATAAAAACAAATTGGTGAAGGTTCATCTCGGATTCCGCTATGCAGCTGCCAGACGACCTCAAAACACATCCGGGATCGGTTACGCGCGGCTTGACGATCCAAACAGTCTGGAGACGTCTAACTCACAGATGGCGGACGAGTCTGTGCTAGAGGCGCTTGGTATCTTGTATCAAAAAATTCCTAAAGAAGCGTTGGCTGATCGAGTGCGAATTTTGCTAGTGACTCTTGCAATATTCCTGGGAAGGCGAATCGGAGAGATACTGACGATGCCCCTGCAAGTAGTCCAATGCAATGAGAATGAAACATATTACATTATCACCTATCCGCAAAAATGGTCGCAAGGAGATCTAGAGGTGAAGGAGGAGCGCGTTCCCCTCGCCACCGCGAGCGTCGAGTTAATCAAAGCAGTGATTGATGAACTTAAGGAGTTGACTCAGACAACCAGGAGCACGGCTGAATACATCCATAAGCACGGGCATGCCGACTATGGCCTTTTGAAGGAGTATGAACCGCGAGGTTGGATGACCGCTGGAGACATTGAGAGATGTTTTGGGGTATCGAAGGGGAATGGGCAGGCGTGGGCAAGAAACCGAAAGGTGGTTGCTCAGCCACGCCCAAACCGTAAGAGGTCATCCCTCATTTGTTGGTCGCTCGATCAAGTTAAGTTGGGCATGGATGCTGATCTAGATCTGCGGCCCATGTTGGTCGCCGCGAATAGAAAAGTGTTCCACAAGGATTGCCTGGCCATTCTTCCCCTAAATGCCTGCCAGTCCGAAAAATGTACGTTTGAATACGCCGTGAGGCTGGTCGACTGGCAGCAAATTTCAGATTTTTTGGGGAGTGGAAAGACTAGAAGAAAAGGGGGCGAGAACTACCCCAAGAAGGGCAAGGTGTTATCCGCATTTGATCGTTACCTTGATGGAGAGGAAGGGAAGAGACTGGCGGTGAACAGCCACGCGTTTAGGCACACCTTGAATACGTGGCTGGATGAGGGAGGCATGAGCGATGCTGCACAGACACGGTGGTTTAATCGAAAAAATCCTCGAGACACTAAGGCATACCAGCACACCAGTCCAACCAAAGCAGCACTGATGGTTAGACGCGATTTGTTGGATGGGAAAATAAGTGGTCCTCTAGCTGAGCAAATCAAATACATACCAATTGGCCTGCACGAGGCATTTGCCAAAGCCAGGATTCGTGCGGTTCATGATGTAGGCCCGGGTTTGTGTTTTCACGACTTTTCACAAATGCCATGCTCCCGCTTTCTCCAATGTACAGCATCATGTGACGATTTCCACTGGCGGAGTGACGATGTGGGCCGAATTGACGACTTAAAACGCCAATTTGCAATAACCATGCTTGCGCGTGACGTAGCAGAACAACGGGCGGCACTGGGGAGAGGGAGATCCAAAGATTGGTTGGCAAACAGCGACAAGAAGGTCGCGGTTTTGAGACAGCAGATGCGAGAGCAAGGCGTCGCAGATTTCGATCCTAATGAATACATGTCCTCTAAGGGAGGCGTGGCGTGAGTGGAAAAAGGCTCTCGGCAACTGATGTCACAATGATCGTCCGTGAGTTGGAAAGATGGCGGGATGGGCAGCTTGGCTCAAAGCTTACTTGGGCCATCTTGGAGGCAACTTATGGTTACAGCAGGCAGGCATTACAGGCCCATCCGCGAATTAAGCTGGCCTATGCGGCTGCAAAAGAAGCGTTGCGGGGCGGGTTGGTAATAACTCGCGCGGCATATAGTGAAGAGCTGGAAGAACTGAGAGCCGAGGTCCAGAGGCTGCAAGTCTCGCTGGACGACTACAAGGGGCTAGAAAAGGAGTGGCAAAAACGCTGGCAACGCATCGCCTATCATTTGCGCAACAAAGGTCTGAATGTGGCAGAGATTGATTCAAGTATTCCTGACCGTGGTTCTCGGCCAACCAAGAAAGAAACTGAATTAATACTTCTTCCATTTGATAAGCCCATGTTGCCAACAGGTAGAACTTGACTGAACTTGGATCATCCTCAACCGGCAGTTGCGAATTCATTTATGGAAAAAACGGCAATGAACCAGAACCCATATCTAGCAGGTCTTGAACTTGTGCGAAAGAACAGCGGAACCAGCGGGCAAATAGCATTGGCAAAGTGCATCCTGTCGCTCTACAACGATCAACACGCCTTTTCTATCGGTGAAGTACTCAGGCCGCTCGATCGTGCGTACACTCAGGTCGTGTTGGCTATGGTGAACGAATATGCAGCGCATGGGGAAACGATGGAACTGTGCCAGGCGGGGAGATATGTCTACGCAAATTTTCCGCAGTTGATCGAACTCTCCAATGCCATGAGCGATGCGCGCGCAGGAGTTAGGCAAAAATGGGATCTGCAGTATGAGGAAGAAATGCGACGGCTGTATCCGGACGATTAAGCAAAATAGGCCTACGGCCCGGTATATCCTTATTAAGAATTGGCTAACCACAAATTATGGATGTCATTATTTTTCAAACTCACTCTTGGTGAAGTTGGAAAGGATTAAATTCGTTTCCGCGGTGACTCTGTCGAGCAAGTGAGATGGGTTCGTCTCATTTTCGGCGCATAGATAAGTGAGCGTCATTAGCGACAGCGGGTGAATCTCCATGAGTTCCGCCAAGGAATCGATCTTGTCCAGTGTGGGGCTCTTTAAACCCCTCTCCAGACTGCTCAAGTAAGTGCGGCTGGATGCAATCGAAAAGTCTTCTTGGCTAAGTCCTCTGGCCTTCCTTGCCACCTTCAACGAGTGGCCAAACGCTTTTCGGATATCCATGGGTGTCTCCAATGTAGAAGACTCCATCTAGCCAGCGCGAACACTATAGGGCTACAATCTATAGTGTTCATTTATGAGTGTGAGATATGTTCGAAACACATGAGGAAAGCAGGCTGAATATGCCCCTTATTCGGGGCAGACTCCTTTGGGGTTATGTCATAGTTCCTCTTCATAATCCCTGGTTTCATGTGCAATATGCATTGACTGACGAATCAGGAGATCGCTTTTCCAAAACAGTTTTTTTATCAACTGTTGATCAGCTACTGGATATATCGCAGCACGATAATGTACAACTTGAGCACGTCGATCTGGTCAGTCCAGACACGTCAACGGTACTAATCGATGGAAAATGGAGCCGTTACAGCAAATACTTCGTCGTCAGATTGAGAAAACACAAAACTGGCTTGGATATGTTTTTGTTTTGGAAAATGGTTCGCAATATAACTACCCAGACCATCCGCCAGAAGATGCCGACTGCATCAACCAATTGATTTTCGAATATGGGAGGGGGCGTAGATATAACGCATGAAACATGACCTTCTAAGGGCGCTGCCATCATTGTTGGTAATCCTAACCTTTATGGCCATGGGTCTTGCGGCGATATTCTTTTCCAAAAGAGAGGATCGCGCCAAAAAGAATTATGAAAAATCACGACCCAGAAAACTTCGAATTTGGATCTCGTCGCGCACTCAGAGTTTACCGACGGTGCTGAGTGGAGGTTGTCGTCGAACGCAAAAATGCAGAAAAGTCAGTAAGAACGTTTTTCTGCAACGACATTAGATGCTCAACACCATTAGTACGGAGCCCAGCATGAAGAAATCTAAACACAAACTTAGCGATGTGGTTGCGCAGTGTGATCCGAAAGCGCCAGCACCTAATGGTGTATCTGATTGGACTGCGCAGGAGCCGACATGCGGCCACGACTGGCAGTTTGATGGTCAGACTATGACAGCAGTTCGATGGACTTGCACCAAGTGCCACAAAACTCAGTTAAATGGGTTGGATATTTAGGTACTGACTTGTAATAACCCAGACTTCATCTGACAGGTATTGTCAGATATCCACCTTGCGTCGGAGGTGGCGTTGCTGAGACCCGGCGCCAACAGATCTGCGAAGTAGTCCGCGCCCGCGCGGAGGCCGAGCGCGTCGCCGCGCCGAATCGGCACTGAGTCCCAGGGGGCGGTAAAGTACCAACCAGCGTTCATAAATGCTCTACTTCCATATTTTGGCCGCTGAGCCTGAACGTTACCTGCCAACTGAGACCCGTCTGCTGGTATCAGCCTTGGCGGCGCGCACGATCTCTTCTACTTCGGCAAAATTACTCAGGAATATTTGCTTTCGCTCTGGATCAATGTGATCACAATTTAAATCGAGATTTAGTCGCTTGATAAAATAAAAGGCGAGCGCGGCTCTAGTTCTCATTACCAGAAGACCGTTTTCCATACCAAAATCTCGCTCTATCGCTGACTTCTGCGCTTCACTTAGGTCAGGATGAGCAACGATTTTCAAATCAACCAATGTATTCCATTCCATGTCGTTTGTTGGATCGGCATCAGAAGATTGACTGCCACTCACCGATAGTATTCTCGATAAAACGAAGTCTCTGAAATCCCGGTGTTCAACACACCATGCCCGCGCATGCCAGCGGTGTCCATCAAATGCCAATGAATGCGGGACGATTGCACGTGCACGAGTGTTGGTAAGAGATTGGTAAACCACATTGAGCTCATGCCGCTTCTCAATCGCACTCAGTATTGCGTGCAATGTATCTGGTTCAACACTCCGCAACACTGTCTGCATTACGGTAGCGGGAGGCAAGCTTCCAAACCATGTATCAGTCGCACTGACTGCACTATTCAGTATGGCATTCAGTTGAATGAGATACCTATCCGCCGACACCTTTAAGTACTTTGGGGTAAAAGTGCTCGTAGGAACATAAGCCTTTGCGGTTGCATCGTACTCAATGTTATTCGGCGCAGCCTCCTGATATGAGCGCAAATCTACAGAGGCTTGCGGGGTTGATACACCAAATCGTTCTTCAAGGTCGCTGCGATTGACCCTTCCTAGCCAATAAGCGCGCCACTCAATTAACTCAAATCGCTGCGCCATCCCCCAGCGAACATCTGTTTTTTCAGCCATTTAGCATTCTCCGTATAGTTACGATACCCGTATAACAACTTGACGGGTATACTTTATATGTGTATTATACTCCCCAATGAGAGGTATTGCTCTGGCGCCTCTCTCAAAGACAACAGGGATTGAGTTCTTTGGGTTTAGTCGGCGAAGCTGGGCGATGATAAACGAGAGGTATACGCAATGGTTAATGAAACGGAAGCTCATGTAGGTGATAACGAGTCGCACCACTTGGTAACGATTGTGGTTGATGGGATCGACCGCCAAGTGCGGCCGGGTAAATGGGTCGTGCGCGACCTCAAATTGCATCTGGGTATTGACCAGGCGAAAGTGCTTGCCGAAATTACGCCGCAAGGACTCAAAGACTTGGACGATAACGCGGAAATTGAGGTGCACGAAAAGGAACAGTTCATGACCCACGCCCGGTCTGGTGGATCCTCGTAATGGACAGTTCTATAGTCATTCCTACTTGCGAAACCGGCATCGAGCAGGAACTGTTACCAATTGCCGGTCTATGCACTGGAAAGGTTCAGTACATGGACGAAGGTAGTCTCCGCTACATTTACATGGAGAAACTACGCTTCCTCGTTAAGGGAGCTGATAAGGAGATGGATGCGCTCCTTTGCCTTAACTATACCAATAATACCTATCCAACGAAGCTGTACCTGCCCGTCAATCTAGGGCTCGGGCTGAACTGGAACGAAAACGCTTACATTCTTGCAAGGAATTGGTTCTCATGGTCGTGGAGAGGCGTATCACCAAATCAGACGCCGTTTGAAATCTTGGCAGGCCATCTGGAGGCATTTCTATGAAGACGATTTGTAGAGCAACGGGCCAGTTTCTTAAGGAAGTAAGGCGCGATCTCGAGCGTCCCCATCAATTCGCAGCTGAGCGCGTCGGATTCATATCAGTTCGTGCCGCGAACACATCAGAAAACATTGTGCTGATGGCGGAAGGTTACCACCCAGTCGCGGATAACGACTACGTCGACGATCCAACAGTTGGGGCTATGATGAGCCAAGAGGCCATTCGAAAAGCCTTGAACATTGCCTTGCTGCAATCTGTTGGCATGTTTCATGTGCATATGCACGAACACAATGGGCGTCCTAACTTCAGTCGAACGGACCTCCGCGAGCAGATGAAATTCGTCCCAGACTTCTTCAAGGTTTGCCGTAACTTGCCACATGGGGCGATTGTGCTGAGTTGCGATAGTGCCACGGGGCGAGTGTGGTTCAACAGCACTGCAGTGGCAGACATATCTGAATTCAATATTGTGGACACTCCAATGAAAGTCGACATCCTGAATTCAAACGGAAACGTGGACACATTCGCATGATGGCCCAAAGCGATTTTAGTCGCCAAAGCTTCCTTGGCCAACATTCCGAGCAGACTCTGGCCGACACTCGCGCCACGATTGTAGGTTTGGGCGGAGGCGGATCACATATCGCGCAGCAACTTGCGCATTTAGGCGTCGGGCGTATTCGTCTGATCGATCCACAGGAAATCGATAACAGCAATCTAAATCGACTTGTTGGCGCGACTGCAAAAGATGTGGAGGAAAAGACTCCAAAGGTGAAGATCGCGGAGCGACTCATTAAAGGAATCCGGCCGTGGATTGAGGTCGATGTTGCACAGGCCGATTGGCAAAATGCTGACGATCTCATTAAGGACTCTCATGTTCTGTTCGGCTGTGTAGACGGCTATCGGCAGCGGATGTACCTGGAAAGTGCAGCCCGACGCTTTTGTTTGCCATACATCGATATTGGCATGGATGTGACACATCTTACTGATGAACAGTATGCAATAGCCGGGCAAATGATTATGACTCTTCCTGGCGGTCCTTGTATGAGGTGTATGGGATTTCTGACTCAAGAACGATTGGAGCGTGAGGAGAACGATTATGGGGACGCAGGCATCAATCCTCAGGTCGTGTGGACGAATGGGACTTTAGCATCTCTCGCTGTAGGTCAATTCGTACGACTCTTCACCCCGTGGTTCGATGGCTCTCGACAATTTGAATGGCTGGAATTGGATGGGAACAACCAATTTGTTGCTAGGAGTCGTCAGCCAGACTACGCAATTAGAGGCCCATGCAGTCATTTCCCCCAAACTCACTTGGGCGATCCGTTCTTCGAATTGAAGGGGTAAGGTGAAATATGAATTACCTGCAATTGACGGGCGCCGAGACATGCATGGACGTGATAAAACAAATCGACTCTTATACTCTGGTCTAGTACATTAGTGACCTTAGAATGGATAAGGGAAAAATATGCAGTGGTTTAAATATCTCCTGGCACCATTCACCAAATTTTGCGCAGAGGAAAATTACAAAATGGAAAATTATCAATACTTGAGATGGTTGGCCGATGCGCCACTCTTCATTGACGAGGCGCAGATCAATGCGCTGCATGATGCTACTTTGAGGCCAGAAGGCGAAGAAGACTATGTGGATATTGCGGTTTCTACGGAGATGGTCAATAAATTAAATGCGAAGGCTGGTGTAGAAGGAGAGATTGGACTGCCGGCTTTCTTGACAACACTGATTCCAGGATTGGTGGCAAAAGCCAAAGTGAAAGGAGAGGTTGGTGGCGAACATGGCACATCAAAGAAGGACAGTGAAACCATTCGTCTTCGCGCGATTCATAATCCACAGAGAAAGTTACAAGAATTAGTTCTGCACTACGCAGCCAATCAGAGAGATCGACTTCAATTCGTGTCGCCCACGAAACTCAGAGATGACGATTGGCGAAAGCCAGTAGATATAGCAAAAGCACCTAGGATGCTTGTCTTCTTGGATTTGCCGTCACTTGATGAAGTAGAGGTAAACAAAGGAATAAACATATCCGCCACCATCATTATCCCAACCGCAGCAGAATTTTCTGACGGCACTATAAAGCAGATTTACTCCGACTTACAAAAGCTACTGTTGGTGGACTTACGCTATCCGTCAAGAGAAGCTGGGCAAACTATTGATGCATTGCGGGATAAGAGAAAAGAATACTGGAACGGTTTCGCAAATGTATTTAACGACAGTAAGGCAATGGTCGCAGTTGAAGAGGCGGCTAATGGTTTGGGGCGGGTAAGGTGGATTGACTATCGCCTGCGATTGAGTCCGGAGGGTGACACTTTGCATTTGCATTGCTGCCCGGCCGAGCGTTACGACACGGGAGTATTCGCCTATAACCTCATAAAACGCGGACATAAACATGGATTGCGCATTATCGGTACGTTGAAATCGGAACCCGATTTGAACGTCCTTGCCATCTATGAGAAATAGTCGTAAAGCAATTCAATTAGGTACACTTGCCTAATAGTTTGCGCTACGCTTGGGATGAATAGTTGTCGTCGTGCAGCTTAGGTGTTTTTTACGTGGAACATGGACATAACCCGCAGCATGGTCACCTTCGTGTACGAAAAATATGAGTAAGCAACTCTTGGTTTTGGGGTGTTCTCAGGTTAAAAGAGAGGCACCTGGCCTTCTGCCTGCTATCGATCGCTACGATGGGTCTTCGTATCGCGTACTTCGGAAATATCTGCGGCAGCGTGACTGGCCGTCGAATTTATCGGTTGCAATTCTTTCTGCAAAATATGGTCTAGTTGGGGGGTTTACCGGCATTGAAGACTACGATGAACGGATGACCACTTTGCGTGCTTCAGATTGGGCGCCGCAGTGCTCACAAACACTCAATACATGGGCATCCGAGCATGCAACGGTTCACTTTTCATTAGGGAAAGACTATTTGCCCGCCGTTATGCCGGCCATAGAGCGTGGCCTAAAGAATAAGGCAGAAATCTTTGAGGGTCCAATCGGTATTAAGCTAAGCCAAATTAAGGGCCTTCTTGAACGCACCGGTGCTCCCATGCGGCATCGCCCAAATTTGCCGGAACCTGGATCGGGGAGCGTCAGTTATTTTCTACCGGATTGGGATGATCTGTTAGACGAACGTTTCAATTTTGAATCTGGCGAGTTCTCGGGCACGTCACGAGCAGATCGGGACGACAAGCACTGTTGCATTCTGATGAAGCCAAAGCGAATGTGCGACGGAGTGCTTGTGAGCTTGGCGCAACACGTCACCTCAAAAGGCCCTCTCAGGCGCATCATGGGCACAGAAGCAAGTTCGCTGGCTCCGAAAAATCTGAGGCATCAATTTGGTCTTGACGGTGATCAGTCACTTTTCGGCGACTGTGGTGCGTTTAGTTATGTAAATGACGAAGAACCCGCTATTTCCGTTGATCAAGCGGTTGCCTTGTACGACCTCCACGGTTTCGACTTCGGTGCTTCAGTTGACCATATCCCAGTGCCTGAAGTTGTTAGGAACGGGAAGACAATTACTCTTAGCAAAGCAAAACGCGCCAACAGAGTTCAGATCACCATAGAAAATGCTGAGCGATTTATCAACATGGCAAATCAACGCCAAGTTGGCTTTATTCCTGTGGGCACCATCCAGGGCCTTCATCCGGAGGCGTATGCAAAAACAGCTCGCTTATACCACGAGCTTGGTTATCGCCATCTAGCCATTGGTGGGCTAGTGCCGCTCCCCGATTTCTTGGTCGAGAAAGTGGTTAGTCAAGTAATGGGCGTTGTGGCTGAACTCAAGCCGAGGCCATGGGTGCATTTGTTCGGTATTTTCAGACCAAAACTTCAGGATCGATTCAGAGAATTGAAGGTCGACAGTTTTGACAGTGCGTCCTATTTTAGGAAAGCATGGCTACGTTCTGATCAAAATTATTTGGCACAAAACGGTAAATGGTATGCCGCATTGCGTGTGCCAATGACCAGTGATGGTCGAACCAGAAAACGGCTGGAAGAGTCCGGCATTGACATAGCAAGGTTAGAAGCTCAAGAAGCACAAGTGATGACGCTCCTTTGTCAGTACGACTTAGATATGATTGGGCTCAATGAGGTCCTTGATGCGGTGATTGAATACGATGAATGTTTAACTCGATCCGGTGACGCACTATCTCTTCGTGCCAGGTACGAAAAGACATTGAAAGATCGGCCATGGCGCAGCTGCGACTGTCCTTTTTGTAAACAGGCAGGTATCCATGTGCTCATCTTCCGTGGCTCCAATCGCAATAAGCGCCGGGGTGCCCATAATACTTTAATGCTGTATAAAAGTCTGAAGGGGAAGGCATGAATGTTCAGGAGCTTCTAGACATATTATTTCCGCCTAGCGAACCGAAAAGACTTACCCCTGATCAAGAGAACATCGTCAAACATCCGAATGGGCCAGCTTGGGTTCTTGCCGGTCCCGGGTCCGGCAAGACCGAGGTTCTAAGCGTTTTGTTGTTGCGTCTTCTCTATGTGGAAAACGATACTGTTCAAAAAACGCAAGTGCCACCCGAATCTATCGTTGTGACCACGTTTACGGAAAAGGCGGCACGGAATCTTGAAGACCGTATAAGTCAATACAGAGCGAAGGTGGTTTCTGCACACCCAGAATTGGCGAGTATTGATATTTCGAAATTGCGACTTGGAACGTTGCACGGACTCTGCAACGACCTTCTACAAGAATTTCGAGACCCCAACTATCAAAATGTCCGATTAATGGACGAATTTGAACAGGCTCTTTTTGTGCGCGAGCATATGAGCCTGATCAAACAATACAATCCACCGATTGAAATTGCTTTCTGGAGCGCTTTCCCTTGGATGTTCCAACGGCAAGAATGGCAACCAACTTATTCAAATCCACCAAATCGGTGGGTGAGCACAAAACAGCTCGTGAAATTGCTCAATCGCATGGTTGAAGATCGCGTGTCTATCTCTAGCTTGCGAGCGGCCGGTAACCAACTGGAAATGTTGGCAGACCTGTATGACGAGTATGTGCAGCACCTACGCAACAATTACCGGTGCGACTTTTCTCAGTTACAAGCACGATTTCTTGATTTCCTCCGTACCCCTTTGGGGATAGATTTTAGGAATGGGGACGGTACTGAGATCAAGCCTGGAATTCAGTGGGTGTTAGTTGATGAGTATCAAGACACAAACCCAGTGCAAGAGGAAATTTATTTTGAATTGACGAAGCGTGCGCCTCATAACCTCGTTGT
>Ga0075276_10000056_pt1 | contig 35455 bp, 36 predicted proteins | sample SF_Rice_5C_80N_4_FD_69770 | JGI IMG/M metagenome (GOLD analysis project Ga0075276, IMG submission 69770) | Rice paddy soil microbial communities from Twitchell Island, California, USA - SF_Rice_5C_80N_405 | ecosystem: Environmental > Terrestrial > Soil > Paddy field/soil | place: USA: Twitchell... | reverse complement strand
ATGTCGAACTCGCGGTACAAAGCTACCGAGTCGCAGTTCACGATCTCTCCGCCAAAGCCTTGGGCGAGCGCCAGCGAAAGCGCGGTTTTGCCGCTGCCCGTGGGCCCCAGCACAACTATCAGGAGCGGCAAATCGGAGCAGGTACCAGGCGCGGACACGGCTAGCGGGCGCTCCAGTTAATGTGCGGCCCATAACGCAGAACGGTGTAAACCAGAATGGCGAGGGCGATCAGGATAATTCCGGCAGCCTCGGCCCGCAGTGCCCGTCTGCGCTCGGCTCCTAAATGGTCGCGGCCGGTCGCAGGCTTCGCTGGCTGCGGCTTCCTTATGACAGATTTGTGCACCCGCCAATTGTAGGCGATGGAGCGCGATGCTGATCGCCCGTTCCAGTGGTAGTGGGGGTGCGGCCGCCCCCGCTGACCCCTGAGTACCGACTGCTGGCTCTTGCACTACCGGAAGGCGTACCCGATTCGAAAATCAATGTAGTGATTGCTGCTGTCCACGTGATCGCGGAATTCCAGGCGGATGCCGCGGTTAGACTTCATCCAGATATTTGCGCCAATGCCGTAATTGAACAGATTGACGTGGCCGCTGTGGAACCCAAGCGAATATCCGGCAGTCACAAACGGCACAACTCGTTGTCCACGGGCAAAATGGTATTGGCCGTCGAGAGATAAAATTCCCAGGCCGCCGCCAAAATCGCTCCATGGCGCCATGTACCCGAGTTCTGCACCGGCGGCAATTCCCTTGTGCAGAAACCCTTCGCCACCGGCTCCGAAGTGCAAGCTGGCGCTGGAACTGCCCGGCGACGTTATTACGCCCGGGGCGAAGAACACGTAGCCCTGAGCACTGTGTTCCTGAGCGGCGGCCAAGGCCGCGCTCGCAGTCAGCACCAACAGCAACAGCCCACACCCGAGCAACCTGCGATAGATGCTTCTCAAGTCTCCTCCTTACAACTACTTAGGAATATGCCGCCCGAAGACGGCAGGATTACTTTCCGAACTACCTCAAGTCGTTGGTGTCCGGGTTGTAGAAGAAGTGGAAGCGCAAGGCCAGATATTGTCCCTGGAACTGCTGGGGGAGCGGGGGGAAGGGGCCAGATTGATTAATGCCGCCGATGGCAGCGCCGTCCAGAGAGGGGTCGCCCGAGGTGCCGACCACCGCCATGGCGGCGATTTGCCCGGTTTTCAAAATGTCGAATTGAATTGAGACCTTGCCCCGTTTCATGAGCGGCGCGCGGGCTGACTCGGGAATGCGGTCGTACCAGTTCAGGCGGACAGCGCGCAAAACCCGGCTAAGATACGGACCAAAATTGACTCCCATGGTGTCACTGAGCACGTCCACCTGGCTCTGGCTGGCGGGCTGTGAATGGGCGGCGCTAATCGCGCCTTCAGTGTTGCCGCCGCTGGGGCTGGTGGACTCGCCAAGGGGCGTGCCGGTAAGGGACCCGGGGGCGGGGTGCGCCGTGGCGGGCAAAGAACTGGCTTGACTCGCGGCCGGCACGCTTGCCATTTCTGGCTGGCCGGCGCGGATAGGAGCAGGGGGAATTGCGCCCGCCACTTCTGCCGTCGCCTGCGGAGTGGGCTTCGCCGGGATCACTGACGGCGGGGTTTTGGCCTGGAATTGGTGCGGCTTGGCGCTTGCCATCCCTCTCGAACTGCTGGCCAGAATGTGTTGCAGCGCCTTGCGGTCAATCACCGGCTCCCGTGAAGCAGCCACGCGGTTCTTGTCGGAAAGAACACTGGCGTGCGACCGGGAAGCGTTCTTTTGCAGGTCGGGCGGCAGTACCAAGAACGTGTATTCATGGGTTTGCAGCACCTCCGTGTTCGTGGGCACCACCATCCCATGCCCTGGCAATAACTTAGAGCCGTTGATGAAGCCCACCAGAACCACCAGGTGAACCAGCACCGACATCCAGAAGGCTTCGCGGCGGTGCGAGTGGTCAATCTCATCTTGCAGAGAGGACAAAAATTTGGGTGTAGGAAGAGTCCCCGCTTCGAGCCGCGAGGCTAGCTCCGCACCCCTGCCCGCTGCCGCTGAATAGAGCGGTGGCGGCAAAAACGGCTTGCGGGGCGGGATTTCCGTAGATGCCATGAAGCTGCCGGGTGCGAAGCAACTGGCTGGCTTTTCGCGCCGCTGAGCGAGGCGGGACAGCCAAGCGGGTCTATTTTCGCACCAAAGGCAGGGTCGGCTAAAGCACAGAAGTACTTGACCTAACCGCCGTATCCCAGGCAGTTAACCTATTCCGGAAGCAAGAAGCACTTAGGAAAATCGGCACTTGGCACCTACCATCGGATTATCGGTAAATCGTGATGCCTTAACCTCAGACTGCGGGAGGTGCACGCGTCAGGGAGATGCCCGCGCTAAGAGGATGAGCGTCCAGCGCCCAGGGCGTCCAAATCCACCTTGCGGCTGTGCTCGCGCATGGCGGCCTGAATTTTCAACGCCAGGGCCAGGGCACGGCGGCCGTCTTCGAGCGTAACCCGCGGCAGAGAACGCCGACGCACCGCTGCCACAAAGGCCCGCAGTTCGGCTTCGAGGGGTTCCCGGGCCTGTACCGCCGGCTTGGCCATCTGAATGGGGGAACCGGGCGAACCCGGCACCGCGTTTCCTTTTCCGGCAGCCTCCTCGGCGACGGTAAACACCAATACGTCCTGGCGGGAGTAGTCAACGGAGACATACTGCCGCGGCTGGAAAAAGCGCAGCTTGCGCACTTTTTCCGTGCTCACCCGGCTGGCGGTGAGGTTGGCCACGCAACCGGACTCGAACTCCAGACGCACGTTGGCAATGTCCACCTGGCGGGAAAGAATGGGCAAGCCAACGGCGCGCACCTCGCTGACCGACGAGTTGGCCAGAGTAAGCACAATGTCGAGGTCGTGGATCATCAGGTCAAGCACTACATCAATATCCAGGGAGCGAGGACTGAAAACGCTCAGCCGGTGCACCTCAAAGAACATGGGACGGGTGACCAACGGCAAAGTTGCCTGAACCGCGGGATTGAAGCGCTCCAGGTGTCCCACCTGGGCCAGGCATCCATGCTCCTTCGCAAGCCTAATCAACCTGTCGGCGTCGGCCAGCGTGGCGGCCAGCGGCTTCTCAATCAGCACGTTAATGCCGCCAGCCATCAGTGGGCCGGCCACTTTGAGGTGTTCTACCGTGGGCACGGTCACGGAGGCCGCCTGGATTCTGCGGTCCGCGAGTAACTGCCCGAGGCCGCTGAATGCCGCCACACCAGGCCCGAACTCGTGCGCCAGCGCCGCGGCACGCGCAAAATCCACGTCCGCGACGGCTGCCAAATGCACAGGCTCGCCCGCCTGTTCCAGTTGGCGATAAACCCGGGCGTGGTTGCGGCCGAACGCACCGGCTCCGATAACGGCTACGTGGATGGGAGTCTCAGCCAAGGTCAAGACGAGAAAGGCTCCAAGATATCACTTCTTCACCAGCGGCTCGGGAGTCTGCAACTGAGCCCGCCGGATCACATCCTTCTCCCGGACCTCTCCCACTGCATCGGCGTGCACCGTGTAGGAGCCCAGCGGCAGCGAGGAACCGAAGGGTATCGCCTGGGTACCTTGCGGGGGCAAAGTGAAGTGCTGATAACCGAGCGCGAATGCCTTGCCGATCTGGTTAACGGCCACGATGAGGAAGGTCAGGTCGTAGGGGTCTTTGCTGGGATTGACGACCTTGACTTCGCCGTAAATGCCATCGTTCTCCAGGACTGGTTCACGCTGCCATTCCATTTGCAGCGCGGGCGCCGAGGTCATGGCGACCTCACGGGTGGCACTCAGCGGTGGTTGCGAGGAATCGGTGATGCGCACCATGAATCGCGCCGTCGCTTTGCCCTGAGGTATGCCGGTGATGAGTCCTGTGTTCCCGTCCAGGTGGAGGCCAGGCGGCAGCTCACCTTTGAGAATCGTCCATGTATAAGGCGGCCTGCCGCCCCGGGCCACTAATTGGAAGTGATAAGGCTTGTGGTCAACCGGCTCCGGCAGGCGGTCGGTAACAATGCTTATGGAAGCAGGAGAAGGCCAGTTTTGCCGGGTTCCGGCTTGGGCCTGCCCCACATGCGGGAAAAGCAGGAGCAGCAGCACGCTGACAGGCCGGGCCAGTCGGACGGCGCAAAACATGCGCTGATTATAACGTCCGCTGGCCGCAGCCAACGGCCCGGATCACCGGACGATGACCTCGCCAACCATGCCGTTGCCTTCATGTAAGGTGCAGTAGTAGCGGTAGGTCCCCGGAACTTTGAAGGTGCGGCTGAAAGTCATACCCGCAGAAATGGTACCGGAATCGAAGGGCTGGGCATTTTTGGGCAGGGCGACGTCCGCAGGAACTTGAGCCTTATCGGGCACAACCGTGACGGTGTGCGGATCGCCACTGTTGTTTTTCCACTCCACGGTTTGACCGGCGGCAATGGTCACTTTCGATGGCCGAAACTCTTCCCCATCGATTTGCACGACCACGGCGGGCCTCACCCGCGATCGCTCTGAAACCAATGTGCCCATCCCAGGCTCAGCGGGCACCCCCAGGGTGCCATTATGGGTACCGATTTCTGCTCGCTGCGCAGCCACCGCGATGCGGTTCGCATCGCGAGGATTTTGCGCCGTCTCCCCAGGCACAGGAGGCCGCCCGGGTTGCGAGGGCGGCGGAGGGATTCGGTTGCGCTCTACATCCGCGGGCGGGGTAGTCTCGCCAACCGAGCGGTTGCTGGTTACGGGAACTGCAACCGCCTCCTTTCCTGTTTTGCCCGCGATGGGAACAGCGGGTTCGCCGCTCTTTTTCCATGCCGGCGTCGCTCGCGACAGCGATTTCAGATCCAGGTGGCATTCACCCGTCACTTTCCAGCTCTTAACCTGCAGAGCGGCCCCGATGGTGCGCGGGTTCTGCGGCTTCTCCGGCGTTCCTTGCACCCGCAGAGTGTGATCCAGGTACTTGTTCAATTCCGCCGTGCGGCCGTGGAGGGCATAAGCATGTCCACCAGACTGGGTCAGCAATAAGAGCCCGTTGGACGCAGTTAGACAACCCTCGTAGGTTTTGACCACCGATTGCTGGTTGTTTTTGGCCTGAGCCGGCACGAGCGGCGGCAGCAGCATGGCTGCAAAAAAAGCGAGAACCCCGATAAAGACTTTCATGGCCTATCCAATAGGAGTCCCCGGGCGGTTGCACGAGTTGCTTCAAACTTATAAGCGGGTGACCCCGTTCTCGCGGGCGAGGGTGCCCGCGCCACAAACCACTCACCCAGCAACTTTCTTCAGCAACGCGATCTGCCCGGCATGGTAGAGCTCGTGCTGCACGGCTCCGTGCAGCATGTGGTAGAAATCGTAATCCTTGCCCGGCACTTGCGAGGTCAGCCGGTGGTCGGGCATGGAGAGGACGCCCTGGATCAGTTCGGCATGGCGAATCCGCAAGGTGTGCAGGGCCTCCCGCCACGCCGAGTCGCTGGTGTCCTTCACTGGAGGGAAATCCTGCTCATCTGAAAGTTGCAGGGCCTGCCCTTCCATGCGGCGGCGAATGGCACCATCCCAGGCGGCGATGTGCAGCACAATTTCCCAAATGCTGTGGGCGCCGCGTAGCGGTTTGGCGGCGGCCGAACGCGCGTTCACTCCTTCCAGCACCTCCAGCACCGCCGGTCCGTGCCAGGCATCACCTTCGAAGGCGCGCTTGAGTTGGTCAGCGATGCGGGAAATTTCTTCGATTTTTGCGCTGGCTTGCGGCATGGCTTTCTCCTAGGTATCGGCGACCAGGCAGATGCCGCCAGCATCGGCGGCGGCCACAACGGCGTCGCCGTCGAGCAGCAGGCACTTGCCCGCATCCAGGGCAAGACAGGTAGCTCCCCCCTGGCGCATTACTTCGATGGTTTTTACACCCACCACGGGGACATCAAAGCGCATGTCCTGGTTCGGCTTGGCGACTTTCACGACGGTTAGATGCCGGCGCAAGGTGGAAGACTCGCCTTCTAGCGCGGCCATGATGCGGCCCGCGCGCTCGATGGCGGCGTCAGTGCCTTCCATGGCTTCCACGGCCACGCAAGCCGCCTCCGCCACGACTACCGTCTGGCCGATGTCGAATTGCGCTAAGTGGCGCGCCACCTGCCGGCCATAAGCGATGTCTTTCTGCTCCGCTTCGCTCGGCGGTCGCCGGGTGAGCACACCGGCACGGGCAAGCAAGGGCTGCAGGAAGCTGGTGGAATCTTCCAGCGTGATGCCTTCATCGGCCAGAACTTTGGCCACGGCGCTCAGCAAGGAATCAGTATTGCGCGTGCCCAGGGAAAGCAGCAGCTTGGCCAGACGCCAGTCCGGGCGGATGCTGGAGAAAATCTGTTTATGCTTCACCTGGCCGGCCATGATGGCACGGCGCACGCCTTCGCGCTTGAAGGTATCAATCAGGCGGCCCAGTTCACCCAGCGACATCCAGTAGACCGCAGCCGCCCCGTGGGCTTCAATCTCAGGAAACGTCTCCTCCTTGATGGCCGCCACCACCACCTCGGCGCCTTGGGCGCGGGCAGCGTCCAGCACGAGCATGGGAAACTTGCCATTGCCGGCGATGAGACCGATGCGTTCCATGCAAGTGGTCAGTGTCCAGTGGGCAGTGGCCAGTAGCAGTCAGCGCTTTCCTTGCCTTAGGGAGCCGATTAACCCATTAAGAATTCTGCCGAGTTCCGATGCCGCTCGAAGAAGGCCTTCACCGACATCTTCGGGTATATAGTGCAATCGCATTGCAAGAAGGATGTGAGTTTCGGTTTCCAAAAGTGATCCCCGCCGCATGACCCAAGAATTGCCGAAACTCCCCGGTGGTCTGTCTCCCTTGGCCCCCAGCGATGTTGGCCGGGACGGAAACCGATGCTCGCCTCAATTGGCTCGTCATCCCATAAAGTTCGTCATGAGGGAAGCTTTTAGTAATTCGGTAAACCTCTGCTGCTAGGTCCATGGCCTTTTGCCAGGCCACCAACTCTCGATAGGACTGCACAGCCATTACACCACCACACCTGCAGTGGTTTCACTGACCACCGGCCACTGCCCACTGGCCACTACTTGACCACCCCCCGCTCCGAGCTCTCAATGAACTGCACCAGCAGTTCCACATCCTCGCCGAGGTGGACTTCCGATTTCAGTTTTTCCAGTGCTTGCGAGGTATTGAGTTTGGCGGCCAGCAGCAGTCGGAAGGCGTGGTGCAGCTTGCGGATGCGTTCGCGGGTGAAGCCATGCCGTTCCAGCCCGATGGCATTAAGGCCGTAGGCGTGGGCGTCGCGGGCAGCAACGGTTTTAGAGAAGGGAAGAACGTCCTTGGTGATGGTGGAGCCGCCGCCGATGAAGGAATAGGTGCCGATGCGCACAAACTGGTGGACCGGGCAGAGCGCGCCCACTGTGGCCCAGTCTTCCACCGTGACGTGCCCGGCCAGGGTAGCGGCATTGGCCAGAATAACGTGATCGCCGACAACGCAATCATGAGCCACGTGGGCGTAGGCCATGATGAGAGTGTGGCTGCCGATGCGGGTCACCCCACCTCCGCCGGCGGTGCCGCGGTGCAAGGTGACGAATTCCCGGATCTGGTTGTGGTCGCCGATTTCCAGTCGCGTCTTCTCGCCGGCGAATTTCAGGTCCTGAGGCGGCTGGCCGATCGAGGCGAAGGGGAAGATGCGATTGTGCGAACCCAGCCGGGTGGGACCCTCGAGCACCACGTGGGCCATCAGCTCGCAGTGCTCGCCCAATTCCACGTCGGGCCCAACTACGCAGTAGGGCCCAATGCGGCAGGAAGCAGGAATGCGGGCGTCAGGATCCACCAGGGCGGTGGGATGGATCATTGGCCGTACGGAGCGTGGCTGGCGTTTGATAATGATTTCGTCAGTAGTTTTGGTTGGCGGCACCTTTACTCCCCGCTGTTCTCGGCTGGCGTTTCTGCTTGCGACTTGCCCTGAGCCCGCCACCGGTCCACCAGTTGACAGGTGACCACGGCCTCAGCTGCCAGCTTCTCTCCTACATAAGCTTTGCCCTGCATGCGCACCGCGGTCTGGCGCCAGGCCAGCACTTCCACCTCAATGCGCAACTGGTCGCCTGGCACCACCGGGCGGCGGAAGCGGGCGCGCTCGATGCCGGTGAAAACCATCAGCTTGTGGTCGCGGTCGGCAATCTCGGTGAGCAGCAGCGCTCCCCCGGCCTGCGCCATGGCTTCCACGATCAGCACCCCCGGCATAATGGGAAACCCGGGGAAGTGGCCGGCGAAGAAGGGCTCATTAGCGCTGACGTTCTTGATGGCCACGATGCGCTGCTTGCGCGTGAGGTCCACCACCCGGTCAATCAGCAAGAAAGGATAGCGGTGCGGCAGAATGCGCTGGATGGCGGCAATGTCCAGCGTGGTGCGCTCCGGCGCTTTCACCTCGGTTGGGGGTGCCGTTTGCGTCATGCTCTATTCTCGCTGAAAGCGACGATTATACTGCACAGGACGAAAGGGTAGGGACGGACCTGTTTAGCCGCAAAGGCAGGGTGACACCGAGAATTCATGATTGATGATGTTTCGATTGACGATTCTGGTTCGCGGCGAGCCGGGTTGATCGGTGGTAAAAAAATATTATTCTTTAAATCCTTTATTTGCTCCGTGTCTCTGCGCCTCTGTGGCGGAGCTGGGTAGGCAAATCGTTGAGGAGATAGATGGCAAGCAACAGAGTAAAAGCTGACCCTGGCGTGCTGCTCAAGTATTTGCAGCAGCGCCGTGAAGCCATGGTGGAAACCCTGCGGCAGATGGTGGAACTGGAATCGCCCAGCGACAACAAGGCGGCGGTGGACCGCCTGGGTGAGTTCCTGGCGCAGCAATTTGCGGCGGCCGGCGGCCAGCCCAGGTTTCACCGGCAGAGCGAGCGCGGCAACCACCTGCAGGCGGATTTCCCGGGAGCCGATTCCCGGCGCCCGGTGATGCTGTTGGGCCATTTCGATACCGTTTGGGCGCTGGGCACGCTGGCCAGGATGCCATGGCGGGTGGAGAAGGGCCGCGCCTGGGGACCGGGCAGCTACGACATGAAGTCCGGCATTACCCTGATGCTGCACGCGCTCACGGCGCTGCGCGAAGCGGGTGGCAGGCTTGCCCGCCCGGTCACGGTCCTGCTCAATACCGATGAAGAGATTGGCAGCAACACTTCGCGTCCGATTATCGAGCGCCTGGCGCGCCAATCCGCGGCAGTTCTTATCATGGAGCCCTCGGCCGGACTGAAGGGCGCGGTCAAGACCGCGCGCAAAGGGGTGGGCGAATACTGCCTGAAGGTGACGGGAGTGCCGGCGCATGCCGGCATCTCGCCCGGGGAAGGCGCCAGCGCCATCCTGGAGCTCGCGCGGCAGCTCCTGAAGGTTTCCTCGTTCACGGATCTGAAACGCGGAATTTCGGTGAATGCCGGCGTCATCAAGGGCGGAACGCGCAGCAATGTGGTGGCGGCGGAGGCCTCGGCCCTGATAGACGTGCGCATCGCCCGCGTCCGCGACGCCGCCTATATCGACAGGAAGCTCCATGCATTGCGGCCCGGCAACCGGAAGTGCCGGCTGCAGCTCAGCGGGGCCATTAACCGTCTGCCCATGGAGCGCACCATGGGGGTGGCCGCGCTTTACGTCAAGGCGCGGGGGGTGGCCGCTCGCCTGGACTGGAAATTAAATGAAGCAAGTACCGGCGGCGCCTCCGACGGAAACTTCACCGCCGCCCTGGGTGTGCCCACGCTGGATGGTCTGGGCGGAGTGGGCGAAGGCGCGCACGCGTTCAATGAATCGGTCATCATTGAAGAACTGCCGCGCCGGGCAGCGCTGATAGCCCTGCTGATAGAAGCGGCCTGAGGCGCTTTAAGCCAGCCCGCTAGCCGGCTAAGCAGCTACTTTGACTAAGCCCCCTGAGTGACCTAGAATCTCAACAGGGGAATTCCTGCAAATTCACCGCGCTGGAAAGCGCGCCGGCCCGCCCCTTCCGGCGGAGGTAGTACACATGTTTGGCGGCAAAATAGGTTTACCTGAGCTTCTTATCATTGCGGCCATTGCGCTGCTTATCTTCGGACCCAGCAAACTGGCCGATCTGGGCAAGGGATTGGGCGAGGGTATCCGGAATTTCAAGTCGTCCATGAAAGAAGGCGAACAGAGCTCGGACAAGAAATAAGCGATTTCTCGCTGCTTCTTCCCAGCCTGCCGCCAGTTTTCATTCTCTTCCGACCCTTCCGTCAAAATCTGCAACCGTGCCCTCGGTTGCTCGCATCGGCAATCCCGTGCCACAGAAGTTCCTTGGGATGCATCTGCGAAAGCCGCGCTTCCCAACGACCGGAGCCCGCCTTTCAGAGCTCCGCTAGATGGCTCCACGCTCCCCCAACATGCGGTAGACGAGCGGCACGGGCAAACCCACCACGTTGAAATAGCAGCCTTCGATGCGGGGGATCCAGCGCGAAGCGCGGCCCTGGATGGCATAAGCGCCGGCCTTGTCCAGCGGCTCGCCGCTGGCAATGTAATCACGAATGTCCTCGTCACTGAGCTTGTCCATCCAGACCCGGGTGGTCTCGGAAGCGAGGAAGCCGGCGGCTGGGGTTTTCTGGCCACTGGCCACTGACCACTGACCACTATCCAGAAGGCATACTCCCGTTATAACCCGATGCTCCCTGCCGGAGAGCAGACGCAGCATGCGGGCGGCGTCGGCTAGGGGGTCGGGCGAGTCGGCCGGCTTGCCCAGGATTTCGCCGTTGACGAAGACCACCGTATCTGCGGCCAGCACCCAATTGCCCGACTGGCGACGGCGTTGCGCGACCGCCAGCGCTTTCTCACGCGCCATGCGCTCAGCAAACTGCTGCGGAGGCTCGGCGGGATGGGGAACCTCGGGTAGGCCCGCTGCTTCCACGGTAAACTCGATTCCCGCCGCCCGCAGCAATTCCTGCCGCCGCGGCGAAGAAGATGCCAGGATCAGGGGCATGGGAGCATTGTAATTACCGCCCATTGTAATTACCGCCGAGACACCCAGGGGCGGAGGGAATCAAATTCATTTCCATGGATGAACGCGGATTGATTCAATCAGCAGTTAGCACTTAGCACTTGGCATTCATTCAATGAAACTTGCAGTCGGAGGCTGGGAACCGAAATCCGAGTTCTAAGTGCCAATTGCTAAATGCTAATTGCTTATTCCGCGCGGAACCCGGCATCGGCATCCAAACTCCGGTGAAATCGGCTACTCTGAGTCTCATGTACGGAGCGGCGCTGGAAAGCGGCACGGCGGAATTTCGGGTGTGCGCGCCGCATGCCCGGCAGGTTACGCTGCGAATTGTGGGCCGCCGCGATCTGCCTATGCAGCGCTCGGCCGACGGCACGTTCAGCGTGCGCGTCCCCGCCCACGCCGGGGACCGCTATTTCTATCTGCTTGACGGACACAAGCCGCTGCCCGACCCTGTTTCCCGCCTGCTGCCCGAGGGTGTGCACGGGCCCACCGCCATCGTTGATCCCAATGCTTTTCTGTGGAGCGATCAAGCCTGGCGCGGACTGGACCTGCGCGACTACATCATTTACGAACTCCACGTGGGCACCTTCAGCCCGGAAGGCACCTTTGACGGCGTGATCCAAAAGCTGGACTACCTGAAAGCGCTTGGCGTCTCCGTCATTGAGCTGATGCCGGTAGCTGCTTTTCCCGGGCGGCGCAACTGGGGCTATGACGGCGTCTCCATGTATGCGGTGCAGGACAGCTATGGCGGCCCTGAGGGCCTGAAGCGCCTGGTGGACGCCGCCCATGGTGCCGGATTGGCGGTCATACTCGATGTGGTTTATAACCACCTGGGCAATGAAGGCAACTACCTGCGCCTTTTTGGGCCCTATTTCACCCACCACCACACCACGCCCTGGGGCGACGCCATCAATTATGACGACGAGGGCTGCGAGGGAGTGCGCGATTACGTGGTGCAGAACGCCCTTTACTGGATTCGCGAGTACCACCTCGACGGCTTGCGCCTGGATGCCACGCAAACCATCAAAGACGATTCACCCCTGCACATCCTCGCGGAAATCCAGGAAAACGTGCAGCGGCTAGCCGGGGACTTGGGCCGGCGGGTGTGCACGATCGCCGAAACCGACGAGAACGACCGCCGCGATGTTCTGCCCAGGGCCCAGGGCGGCATTGGAATGGATGCCGTGTGGAGCGACGACTTTCACCATGCCCTGCACGCCTTCCTCACCGGCGAGCGCGAAGGCTACTACCAGGATTTCAGCAGCCCGGAACAGGTGGTGCGGGCATTGAACGAAGGTTTCGTTTTTCAAGGCGAACCGTTCACGTTCTGGGGCAAGCGTAAACGGGGCACGTCACCGGCCGGCATTCCTCTTCCCGTTCACGTTATCTGCACCCAGAATCACGACCAGGTCGGCAACCGCGCTCGCGGCGAGCGCCTGGATACGCTGGTTCCGCGCGGGGCGTGCAAGCTGGCCGCCGCCCTTCTCCTGCTCGCCCCGGAAACTCCCCTGCTGTTCATGGGCCAGGAGTATGGCGAGACGGCTCCCTTTCTGTTCTTTACCGACTACGCAGATGCTGAGCTGCAGAAGGCGGTACGCGAAGGACGGCGCAAAGAATTCGAGCATTTTATCGCTTTCGGCGGAGAGGTGCCCGATCCACAGGACCCGCAGACGTTTGAGCGGTCAAAACTACAGTGGCCAGAAGTCAGTGGCCAGTGGCCGGTCGGCACTGATCAGAAAAACCCACACCAGGAAATGCTTGAGTGGTACCGGAGGCTCATTGCACTTCGGCGCGAGCTGGTGACGCCCGGGGAGCGTACCTGCCGGGCGGAGCTGGTGAAGGACGCAATCCTAATGAATGTGCCTGCAAGCCAGCCCAGGCTGCGCGTGATTGCCGAGTTTCCCGATAGCCAACGGCAGAACACGCCAGCTTCCGCGGATTGGAACGAGGTGGTCTCTTCCGATGAGAATGGATACCGGGTGCGAGTACTCAGGAAGATCTGAGGAGCCGAGGTTGGGTTTTGACCCGGGTGCGAACGAGACCGGGGAGGAGAAATTCCCCACATTTGCCCGACCCCAAATCATTATGAGTCGGTGATCGGATCGTGCTTCGTGCGGCAAATGTGGGGCACCCGCAGTTCACTAAACACTGCCCACTGACCACTGGCCACTGTCGTACCTGTTAAAATTGATTTGTTCCCACCACCCCGATGGACCGCGCTCGTATCCGCAATTTCGCCATCATCGCGCACATTGACCATGGCAAATCCACGCTGGCGGACCGCCTGCTGGAGCTGACCGGGTCGCTCTCGGCGCGCGAAATGCAAGCCCAGGTGCTCGACGTCATGGATCTGGAGCGGGAGCGCGGCATCACCATCAAGGCCCATGCCGTGCGCATGATGTATCAGGCCACGGACGGCGAAACTTACCAGCTGAATTTGATTGATACGCCCGGCCACGTGGACTTCTCTTATGAAGTTTCACGCTCCCTGGCTTCCTGCGAAGGAGCGCTGCTGGTGGTGGATGCCTCGCAGGGGGTGGAAGCGCAGACTCTGGCCAATTCCTACCTGGCCATCAATCATGGGCTGGAAATTATTCCGGTGATCAACAAGATTGACCTGCCCAGCGCCGACGTTGCCCGCACCAAGGAGATGATCGAAGGTGCGGTTGGCCTGGATGCCTCCAAGGCGCTGCTGATCAGCGCCAAGACCGGGCAGGGCGTGCCTGAGGTGCTGGAAGCCATCGTGCACCGCATTCCGCCCCCCAAGGGCTCGCCGGATAGCCCGCTGCAGGCGCTGGTCTTCGACTCCTGGTTCGACTCGTATCGCGGCGTGGTGGTGTTGGCCCGCGTCTTCCACGGCACGCTGCGCAAAGGGCAGAAGATCCGCCTGTGGTGGAACGGGCGAGTTTTGGAAGTGGAAACCCTGGGCGTGCTCACACCGAAGCCGGTGGAGATTGAGCTGCTGGAGGCGGGCGAGGTCGGCTTTCTGATGGCCAACATCAAGAATGTGGCCGACACCAAAATTGGCGACACTATCACCGACGACTCCCGGCCTGCCATCGAGCCTCTGCCCGGTTTCGAAGACATCAAGCCCATGGTGTTCGCCGGCCTCTACACTGTGGACGCGCACGAGCACACGGCGTTGCGTGAGGCGCTGGAAAAATTGCGGCTCAACGATTCTTCATTTTTCTTCGAACCGGAAAGCTCGGCCGCGCTCGGCTTCGGCTTTCGCTGCGGATTCCTGGGCTTGCTGCACATGGAGATCATCCAGGAACGCCTGGAGCGCGAATTCAACCTCGACCTGATCACCACCGCCCCGGGCGTACGTTACAAGATCACGCGGACCGACGGCGAAATGGTTGACGTTGATAACCCCTCCCGCTGGCTGCCGCAGAGCGAGATCCGCAAAATAGAAGAACCGGTCATCCTGGCCACCATCCTCACCAACGAGGAATTTGTGGGCGGGATACTCAAGCTGGTGGAAGAAAAGCGTGGCCGTCAGAAAGGTTTCGAGTACGTCACGGCCAACCGGGTGATGCTCAGCTACGAGCTGCCGCTGAATGAGATCGTGCTGGACTTCTACGACCGGCTAAAGTCGGTATCGCGCGGTTACGCCTCGCTCGATTACCATCTGGCGGGCTACTGGGAATCGCCCATGGTCAAGCTAGATATTCTGGTCTCCGGCGATCCTGTGGACGCGCTCTCCACCATCGTGCACCAGGAGCATGCCTACGAGCGCGGGCGGGCCCTGGCTGCCAAGATGAAGCAACTCATCCCGCGGCAGATGTTTGAGGTGGCCATCCAGGCGGCGATTGGCGGCAAAATCATAGCCCGCGAAACCGTGCCGGCCATGCGCAAGAACGTGCTGGCCAAGTGCTACGGCGGCGACATTACCCGCAAGCGCAAACTCCTGGAAAAGCAGAAAGAAGGCAAGAAGCGCATGAAGCGCATCGGGCGGGTGGACATCCCTCAGGAAGCCTTCCTCGCCGTGCTGCGGGTGGGGGAAGAATAGTCCTTCCACGCAGAGGCCGCAGAGAAATCCCTTTCGCCCCGGATTGACTCCGATAAACGTGGATTGCCCTTCACATCACCTCGCGCACCATTTATGAACGGAACATTTCCGCTGTCATCCTGAGAGGAGTTGACTGATTCGCTTGCGAATCAGCCGGCGGAGTCGAAGGACCTGGTGGTTTTTGAATCGGATGATAGGTGCAAGATTCCGCGAAACGCAAGGTCCCTCGACTCGCTCTTGCCTCGCTTCGCTCGGCTCAATCTCGCTCAGGATGACAGACATGTACCTCCTGAATTCGCCGGCATCCGCCCCAATCAGTAACTGTTTTTACTTGCGAAGAATATCCGCCAGCGCGGGCTTCAGTTCGGGGTAGCGGAATTTGTAGCCGCTGGCCTCCAGTTTAGTGGGCAGCACGCGGGCGCTGGCCAACATCAACTCCTCCCCCATCTGGCCAAAGAAGAGGCGGACCGCAAAAGGCGGCAGCGGAAACAACGCGGGGCGGTGCACGGTTTGGGCAATGGCGCGAGTGAAATCAATGTTGGTGACGGGATTGGGCGCAACCACATTCACCGGACCGGACAAGCCTTCATGCGTAAGCGCGTGCTGCACCGCGCCCACCACATCCTCAATAGCCACCCAACTCCAGTACTGCTTGCCATTGCCGATGATGCCGCCCAAGCCGTAACGGAACGGCGTCACCATCTGCTTAAGGGCGCCGCCGCTCATGCTGAGCATGATGCCGATGCGCAACTGTACGGCGCGAATGCCGGCATCTGCCGCCGGTTGCGTCGCGCCCTCCCACTCGCGCGTCACCATCCCCAGAAAGTTGAAGCCGGGTTTGCTGTTCTCGGTCAGCATCTCGCTGCCCCGACTGCCGTAATAGCCGATGGCGGAAGCCGTAATTAAGACCCGAGGCTTGTTTGGAGTCTGGGCCAGCGCCTCCGCCAGATTGCGTGTACCGAGCACGCGCGAGTCGCGGATTTTCTGTTTCTTTTTCTGATCCCAATGGCCGACGATGCTTTCGCCGGCCAAATGAACGACCGCGTCATATCCGCTCACCGTATCGGGGGCAATCGGTTTCTGTGGATTCCACTCGATTTCATCGGGTGCCGCCGGCGGGTGGCGCACCAGGCGGGTCACTCGGTGGCCGGCTGTTGTCAGCGCCGGCACCAAAGCGCCGCCGATGGGCCCCGAGGTGCCGCTGACGAGGATGTTCAGGGAAGGCATGGGAGCCTCATAGATTACGCTGGATGAGGACGGGTGACAAAGGCGAGCAACCACAACCCTCGCGCCTGCAATTACTTAGGATGCAGGAAATGGTGCAAGCGGCTATTTTGCCCAAAATGCAAACGCTATAATGAAGCATGGCGACGTTGCGCCACCAGATCGCGACCAATGTGCTCACGGTCACGCGCTTCCGCGAGCTACTGAAGCGTATCCGATCGTATCGTCCCAACGACGATCTGGAACTGGTGCGGCGCGCTTACAACTACTCCCTGCTGCACCACACCGGACAACAGCGCGCCTCCGGCGAGCCCTACCTGGTTCATCCCCTGGAAGTGGCCTGCGTGCTGGCAGAGATGAAACTGGATCCCATCGCAATCGTCGCCGGCCTGCTGCACGATTCGGTGGAAGACACCTCGGTCACCATTATTGATATCCGCAAGGAATTTGGCGAACAGGTGGCGCACATCGTCGAGGGCGTTACCAAAATCAGCAAAATTGATTTCGCCTCCAGCGAGGAACGCCAGGCGGAGAACGTGCGCAAAATGGTGCTGGCCATGGTGGACGATATCCGCGTGGTGCTCATCAAACTGGCCGACCGGCTGCACAACATGCGCACCCTGGGGCATCTTCCGCCCGAGCGCCAGCAGCGCATTGCCAAGGAAACGCTGGAAATATACGCCCCTATCGCCCACCGCCTGGGCATGGGCAAAATCCGCGGCGAACTGGAGGATCTGGGCTTCCGCTACATGGACCCCATCGGCCACGAGCAGGTGCACGCGGCGGTGGAATCGCGGCGCAAAGCGGGCGAGCAGTTTCTGGCGAAAATCGAGGAAATCCTGCGGGACAAATTCAAGGAGGCGGGAATTGAGGCGGAGGTTCAGAGCCGCATCAAGCGCCTGTACAGCATTCACCAGAAAATCCTGCGCCAGCGCATCACCGTGGACCAGATGTATGACCTGCTGGCGGTGCGCGTGATCACCAAAAGCGTGCAGGATTGCTATGGAGTGCTGGGCATTATTCATAACCTGTGGCGGCCGGTGCCCAGCCGCATCAAGGATTTCATTGCCATGCCCCGTCCTAACTTCTATCAGTCGCTGCACACCTCGGTGATCGCGGAAGACGGGCACCCTTTCGAGGTACAGATTCGCACCGAAGAAATGCACAAGATGGCGGAAGAAGGCATTGCCGCCCACTGGAAATACAAAGACGGCCCGGTCAGCGCCAAGGACGAGCAACGCCTGGCCTGGCTGCGCCAGGTGGTGGAATGGCAGCGCGACGTTTCCGATCCCAGCGAGTTTCTTTCCACGCTCAAGATTGACCTCTACCCGGAAGAGGTGTACACCTTCACGCCCAAGGGCAAGGTGGTGATTTTGCCGCGAGACGCCACGCCCCTGGATTTTGCCTACACCATTCACACCGATGTAGGGCACACCTGCGTGGGGGCGAAGGTCAATGGGCGCATGGTGCCGCTGCGCTACCACCTGCACAGCGGCGACATCGTGGAAATTCTGACGCAACCCGGGCACCATCCCAGCCGCGACTGGCTGGCTACCGTCAAATCCTCGCGGGCGCGCAACAAGATCAAGCACTGGCTCAACGTGCATCAGCGCGAGCGCGCCATCGAAATTGGGCGCAAACTGATCGAAAAAGAGGCGCGCAAATACCGGGTGGCGCTCAAAAACATCAAGGAGCTGGATTTTCACCGCGTGGCCTCGGACTACGGACTGGGACGGGGGGATGACCTGCTGGCCGGCATCGGCTATGGCAAGTTTTCCGCGCGCCAGGTGCTGGCCAAACTTGCTCCCGCTGCCTCGGAGCAGCCCGGCGAAGCCGACGAGGAAAAGCAAAGCGCGATAACCAGCGTGGTGCGCCGCGTTTTTGGCGGCGATCACAATGCCATCAAGGTAAAAGGCCACGACGACCTGCTGGTGTACCGCGCGCGCTGCTGCAATCCCATTCGCGGCGAGGACATTGTCGGCTACGTGACCCGCGGCAAAGGCGTGGCCGTACACTCCCGCAACTGTCCCAACGTTACCAACCTGATGTACGAATCGGAGCGGCGCATCGCCGTGGAGTGGGCGCGCGATACCGAGGCAGCTACCGGATATCCGGTAAAAATCACGCTGTTTTGCGATGATCGCGCCGGCATGCTCAAGCAGGTGACCGCCATCATCAGCGACGACAACACCAACATCCGCAACATTGAAGTCCGCACCGCCAACAGCCAGGCCAACATTGACGTGGTAATTGACATTGAAGACCTCAAGCACCTGGAGCAGATCATCACCGGCCTGCGAAAAATCGCCGGCGTGCATGATGTGCAGCGAGTACAGAGAGTCTAGCGGTCAGTTCTCAGTTGCCAGGCCAGGAATTACCATTTGCCAGCGGAGGAGAGATGCGAGACGTAGTAGCCACCAAAGATGCGCCCCAGGCGATTGGTCCTTATTCCCAGGCCATCAAGGCAAACGGGTTCGTTTTTGTTTCCGGGCAGATTGCCATTGATCCAGCCAGCGGGCAAATTATTGCCGGCGATGTGGCGGCACAGACCGAGCGCGTGCTGAAGAACCTTGAGGCTATCCTTAAAGCCGCGGGTACGGGGCTGGAGAAGGTGGTGCGCACCACAGTGTTTCTCAAGAACATGGGTGATTTCGTGGCCATGAACAACGTTTACGGCCGCTTCTGGAAGTCCGCCCCACCAGCCCGCTCGACGGTAGAAGTCGCCCGCCTTCCCCGCGATGTAGCGGTCGAAATTGACGTCATCGCGCTGGCTTAAGTCTCACCACAGAGGACACAAAATTGAGTAATTTGTAATTGGTCGCCCGTCGGCAGCCATTTGCGTTACTCTGCCCATCTATGCGCGCGGTCGTACAACGGGTAAGCCGGGCCAAGGTCACGGTGGCGGGGGAAACCGTGGGCCAGATCGGCCCTGGGCTTTTGGTGCTGCTGGGGGTGGGTCAGAACGACAGCCAGGCCGAGGCCGCTTACCTGGCCGAAAAGATCGCGGGGCTGCGCATTTTCGAGGATGCCGCGGGGAAGATGAACCGAGCTGTAGGGGAAAGCGGCGGCGCGGTGCTGGCGGTCTCGCAGTTCACGCTCTATGGCGATCTGCGCCGGGGCAAGCGGCCCTCCTTCGATGCGGCTGCCCGGCCGGAGCAGGCGCGGAACCTCTATGAACATTTTGTGGGAAGAATACGTGCTGCCGGCCTGCGCTGCGAAACCGGGCGCTTCCAGGAGATGATGCAGGTGGAACTGGTGAATGAAGGGCCGGTGACCATTCTGCTGGATTCGAATAAAGCGTTTTGAGTAGCTGGTACTTGGTAGTTGGTGCCCGTGGCTGCTCGCTGCCACAAACTACCGGCTACTAACTACCAACTACTTGCCTCTAGCAATACATCCGCCACGCGTGCCGCATCCACACAGGCTTTCACGTCGTGCGTGCGAATGATGTGCGCGCCTTTGAGCATGGCCGCGGTTTCGCTGGCCAGGGTGCCGAACCCGCGCTCTTCCACCGGCGCATCATGGCCATCGCGGCGCAAGGTGCGGCCGATGAACGACTTTCTGGAAGTCCCCACGATCAGGGGAAAGCCCATTTGATGCAGATCGTCGAGGTGCGCCAGAAGGGGATAATTCTGTTCGAAGTTCTTGCCGAAGCCGAAGCCCGGGTCGAGCGCGATTCGCTGCCGGGCTACGCCCGCGCGCATGGCTGCCGCCGCCCACTCTGCCAATTCTTTGCCGACCAAGGCAACCACATCGTCGGGCGGAGGCAGATTACGCCACTCTTCCGGACGGCCGCGCATGTGCATGAGCACGGCGCCACAGCCCAGTTCGGCCACGGTTCCAGCCATTGCCGGGTCCCAGCGGAAAGCGCTGACGTCGTTCACAATTTCCGCTCCCTCCGCCACCGCTGCCCGCGCTACCTCCGCTTTGTATGTGTCCACGGAGACGACGCAGCCGGGGCGGGCGCGCTTGACTTCCTGAATCACCGGCAGCACCCGCCGTAACTCTTCCTGCACGGAAACGGGATTGTGGCGCTTTGGCGAGCTCGGTTCTTTAGTTCCGGAGGCGGGCGCCACCGCCGCTCCAGGACGGGTGGATTCGCCTCCGATGTCAAGGATGTCGGCGCCTTCGTCGAGCAGACGCAACCCATGTTGAACAGCATCACCGGAATCGAAGTAGCGCCCGCCATCGGAAAACGAATCGGGTGTGACATTAACCACGCCCATCACGAGAGTGCGCGGGCCGAGCGCGAGGCAGCACCTACCGATGTTCCACTCGAAGGTCGGACGCATCGAGGGTGATTGTAGACCCTGGGTGTTCACCTAGGGACAACCGCCCCCTCGACAAGCTCAGGGCAGGCACTCGGCTGTCCGCCGGGCGAAGCCCAAGCCGTATCGAGCTAGTACTTTTGGTATTCACCGCCGGCACGCCGCCCAGCACGGCCGGTGCTACAATCCAGCTAATCTCATGCTGCGCAGGCGCATTTCTCCGTTTTTGCTGCTGGCGCTGCTGTGTGTGGGCCCCTTCGCCACCGCGGCCAGTAAACCATCCCTGCAGGAACGCATTGACCGGATCCTTGCCCAGCCGGATGTGGCCCGCGGTTTCTGGGGAATCGAAGTCGTTTCCCTGCCCAAGGGCAACGTGCTGTACGCGCGCAACGACCACAAGCTCTTCACCCCGGCTTCCAATACCAAGCTCTTTACAACCGCCACCGCCTTGGCCCTGATCGGCCCCGACTACCGCTTCCGTACCACGGTGGAAACCACGGGAAGCCTGGACAAATACGGCCGCCTCACCGGCGACCTGGTGGTGGTGGGCCGCGGCGACCCCAACCTTTCGGGCCGGGTGCTGCCTTACAACCTGCACACCGAGCGCGACTCGCAGCCCATCAAGGTGCTGACGGACCTGGCGGACGACCTGGTGCGCAAGGGACTGAAGTTTGTGGACGGCGATGTGGTCGCCGACGATTCCTACTACGCCTTCGAACGCTACGGCGAGGGCTGGAGCCAGGATGACCTGGTGTGGGGCGACGGCGCGCCGGTTTCCGCGCTGACCATTAATGACAACGTGGTGGTGGTCAACATTCTGCCCGCGGACCACATCGGTGACCGCGCCTTCGTCAGCGTCACTCCGTTTGCCGACTACTACCGCATTGATAACCGCATCATCACCACGCCGCCGGGCACCGGCCCGCGTAAGATCTACATCAACCGCGAACCCGGTTCGCGTACCCTCACCTTCTGGGGCAACATGCCGGTGGACGATGCCGGGGCCAAGGAAGCTCTGGCCATTGAAGATCCGGCGGATTTCACGGCGGAACTGTTTCGCCAACTGCTGGAGGAGCGCGGAGTTGTGGTTTACGGGCGCACGCACTCGCATCACACCGAACTGGCCAGCTTGTCCACGGTTACGGTGACCAGCCTGGCCTCGCGCGGCGGCGGGAGTTCAGCAACCAGTTCTCCGCAGGATCAGCGCGTGGTGCTGGCCAGCTATCAGTCGCAGCCCCTGGCCGAAGACCTGACCGTGATCAACAAGGTCAGCCAGAACCTGCACGCCGAGCTGCTGCTGCGGCTGCTGGGACGGGAGAAGGGCAATGCCGGCACCATCGAAAGCGGCAAAGAGGTGGTGCGCAGCTTTCTTACGCAACAGGCGGGCATCAGCCCCGACGAATTTGTGTTCTACGATGGTTCGGGCCTTTCCCGCGAGAACCTAGTTGCGCCTCATGCCATCGTCCAGTTGCTGCAATACGCCGCCACTCAGCCCTGGGCGCTGCTCTTCCAGGGCACGCTGCCGGTGGCCGGGGTGGACGGCTCGCTGGCCGATCGCTTTAAAGGAACACCGGGCATGGGACGCATTCAGGGCAAGACCGGCTCGCTGAACCACGTCAACGCCCTCTCCGGCTACGCCACCACTCTCAAGGGCGAGAAGATCGCATTTTCCATTCTCACCAACAATCATCACCTGCCCGACGCGGCAGCCTTGAACACCATTGACCGCATAATCCTCGAGGTAATCCAGAAGTGAAGTAGTTGGTAGCTGGTAATTGGAACGGTTTCGGAGAGAGACATCGTAACCAATGCCTCTACCGAAGCTTGCTTGTAATTTGAAACTCAACTTATGCGCACGGGCAAAACGCAGGTGTTGGCCTCGGTGTGAGCAATGGGATCTCGGCGGGCGGCCACGCCCAGGCTGATTTCTTCGCCAAAGGGTGAAGGGTCCAGCAGACACACCTCCCCCCTGCGGCGCAGCACGATGGCACGCTGGCCGAGCGCTTGCGGAAACTGAACGCTGGCGCGCGATCCACAGCACAGATACAGCGAGAGCAAGTCGCAGAACTGCAGTACATCCACAAGGCGCTCAAGCTCGGCGTGCGTACGCGACTGACGGCGAAAACGCGCTTCCTCCAGTTGGCTTTCCTTCTCCACGAACTTCCGAATGCGGGCCGCATCCTCGGCTGAATCCTCAACCGAATGGAGCCGGTTCTGGGCCAGGCGCCGGAAGTGGCCGCTGACCATCAGCCCGCCGAGAGCGCCGGCTTTCTCCTCCGCGCACTCGATGGAAGCGGCCCACGCCTCCACAAACATCGCCACCGGTGCCTGCAGGAAAGAAAGCGCGCGCCCAGACTCATCGTGCAGCAACCGCGGTGCGGTATTCTGGCCGCCGCCCGCCTTGCCGCCGCCGTCGTATTTGGCCCAGCCCGCGTCGTGCAGGGCAATGGCCTGCACCACTCCGCGGTCAGAAATGTGAAAGCCGGGCGCGGCAAACTGCGCCGCCAGCTCTCCCGCCAGGGCCGCATGATCGGGCTGCGCGACCAGCCACCACGCGGGCGCGCTCTGTTTCTGAGCAGCGGCTACCGCCTTCCAGGCGGGAATAGTTTCAGAGGATGCGGGAGAAGCCGGGCTGAGCGGGTGAAGAATCATCTAGGCCGCCGGGCCCGCGCCCGCTGCCGTCCAGGCATGGCGGCCGCAGCTGCCGGTCCTGTGCCGGTGGGCGGCTTGCGCATGCCGTCCAGCAGTTGTTTCAGCACCACCGCGTTATTGTGCTCGAGGTCGCGCGAGGCAAACAGAAGCGTAAGCTTGCTGCGCGAATCCGCCAGCCGGTAGAGCTCCTCCAAGGTCTCGGCCGCCTGCGCTCCTGACAACTCCTTGAGATACCGCTGGCGGAACATATCCCAGCGCTGAGGACGGGCGTGAAACCAACGGCGCAACTCGTCGGAGGGGGCCAAATCCTTGAACCAGGTGTGGACCGCTTCCTTGCGCACCCCGCGCGGCCACAGGCGGTCCACGAGCACGCGGGCGCCATCGGCGCGCACCGGCTTCTCGTAAACGCGTTTGACTGCGACCGCCATGGTCTTTGCTCTATTATTGTACGTTTCCTTGGTGCGCTATTGAGAACCGTACTCCTGATCTGCTGGTCAGTTTGGATTCTATGTTTCCTCGCCGGCTGCGACGTGCAGCGGCGCAAAAGTGACGCCGAGCTTGGGCTCAACCCGCAGCAGGCGGCCGGCCGCCGGGTTTTCGACTACTACTGCGCCCGCTGCCACGAGGCATACTCTTCCAAGGACCTTCAGGGCCCCAGCCTGGAACATATGTCCAAGAAGCAATACCTGCCCAGCGGGCTGCCCGCCAATGACGAAAGACTCACCGAGGTGGTGCAATACGGCAAAGCTCACATGCCGGCATTCGGGAATGTGCTGACCCCTCAACAAATCAAGGACTTGCTGGCTTATCTGCACACCCTGTAACTGCTCCGCGGGGGACAGGCCGCTTAACTGCCTATGTGGTGACAGCCGCCCTCGGCTGTCCACGCTCGGCGCCTGCGCCCACGTGTAAAATAGTCTTACATGGGCTCTTCCGCCGAACTGGTCCAGATCAGCCTGGCGCCGCAGCAGCCGCTGCCTAAGCCGCAATGGCTCCGCGCCCGCGCTCCCGTGGGTGAGAACTACCACAATCTGAAAAGCTTGGCCCGCGGACTGGGCTTGCACACGGTGTGCGAGTCGGCGCAGTGTCCCAACATCGGCGAGTGCTGGAACCACCGCACCGCCACCTTCATGCTGCTGGGCGATATCTGCACCCGGCGCTGCGGCTTTTGCGCTGTGCCCAAGGGCAAACCTGGAGCGCTGGACTGGGATGAACCGCGTCGCGTCGCCGAAGCGGTAGCAACTCTAGGGCTGAAACATGCGGTTGTGACCAGCGTCAACCGCGATGATGACAATCTCGGCGGAGCGCGCATTTTTGCCCAGACCATCCAAGAAATCCGCAAGCTCACTCCGGAATGCCGGGTGGAAGTTCTGATTCCCGATTTTCAGGGAATCGAGGAAGCGCTGAAAATCGTCCTCGCTGCCCGTCCCGACGTGCTCAACCACAACACCGAAACCGTCCCCCGCCTCTATCGCGCCGTCCGCTCGGGCGCGCGCTACCAACGCACTTTGAAGCTGCTGGAGAACGCCAAAAAGTTCTCTGCCGGCATGGTCACCAAGTCGGGAGTGATGGTCGGGCTGGGCGAAGAAATGTCGGAACTGGTGGAAGTTTTCCGCGACCTGGGGGAGCGCGGCGTGGATATCCTGACCGTGGGCCAGTACCTGCGGCCCTCGCGCGACCACCTGCCCATCGCCCGCTTTTATACGCCCCAGGAGTTCCTGCACCTCAAAAAAGAAGCGCTGCGCTTCGGCTTTCGCCATGTCGAGTCGGGGCCGCTGGTGCGTTCCAGCTATCACGCCCACGAGCAGGCGCAGGCGACCAGACCAGCGCCCGGCAATTAGACATCAGCCCTGCAAAAGGTTCGGTTGGATTGGGGGGCGGCGCCCTATCTTCCCGCCGTAGCCGCCATCTTCTTGACCATGGCCAGCACCAGCTTGCGGTCGCTATCGTTCAGCGAAGAAGAGTAGCGGCGGATCTGGGTGAGGAAGCGGACCTCATCGTCGGTGAGCTGAGGCAGCGGCTTGGAGCCATTATCGTGGTTGGAATCGCTGAAGAACTGCGACAGCGGCACTTCCATGGCGGTGGCAATCTTGGCCAGGGTGTCGAGGGAAGGAATGGTATGGCCATTTTCCACGCGCGACAGATAACAGCGCAGCAAGCCGGTGCGCTTCTCAATGTCGCCTTGCGACATGCCTTTATGTAACCGCAGATTGCGAATCGTCTCGCCGATGTTCATGGTGGGCGCAGCCTGAAAAATTACGGTTCGGGGGTGTATGCATAGTAATCAGAGTAGTACCGTCTGGCAAGCAGAATTTAAAAAAGTAGTCAGCAGTCGGCGGGTGGTACTGGCTCGTCACCCCGCGATCCCATTCTCACTTGTGCCACGTCGAGCGGGGGCGCCCCCCCAGTCGAAAGCCCCTGAGGGAGGCGGCGTCCAACTGCTCAAGGAGTTTCCGGGGGTTCAAGATCACGAAAGAGAACACTTAGAATGGTGGCAAGGATGTTCGCCGGATAGCGGTCTTTTCGACTGCGCGGGCCGATTCGCGAGCGGACCGGCCCACTCCGCTCAGGTGACAGCAGTGAAGGGTTTTCTCGGCCCAAGCCCCACTGGGGAACGGCGGCCGAGGTTGCGACCTGCCACCGCCATCTCAGTTCGCGCTGGACGCGAGTGCACTATTTTTTGAGCGTCGCGTCCAGGAATTCCACCGTGCGCTTCCAGGCGTCCGCGGCATCCTCGGCACGGTAGCCGGTCTTGTTGTTGGGATTTTCGAAGGCGTGGCCGGCCTCGGGATAAATGGTTACGTCAATCTTCTTGCCCATTCCCTTCATATCCTGTTCAAACTTGCGCACGTCGGTGGGTGGTATGCCCTTGTCCTGGCCGCCAAACAGGCCGAGGATGGGCGCGTGGATCTGCCGCATGCGGGCGGAGTCGGTGGCCAGGTGGCCATAGTTGATGACGTCGGCAGCGAGAGTGGGGTCGGCAATGGCCAGGTCGAGCGAGTAGCCGCCGCCCATGCACCAGCCGATGGAACCAATCTTCGCCGGGTTAACCATCTTCTGCGACTTCAGGAACTGCACTGCCGCCAGCAAATCGCGGTTGGCGCGGTCTTCGGGCAGTCCACGCATCAGCTCGTGCGCGGTTTCGGGATTATCGGCGGACTTGCCGCGGTAAAGGTCGACTGCCAGCGTAACGTATCCCTGGTCGGAAAGCTTGGCCGCCTGCTCCTTCACCCAGGGCACCAGACCCCACCATTCATGAATCACGACCAGGGCGGGGAACGGTCCCTTGCCGCGGGGGGTGTAGAGAACGCCATGGACGGTTTCGTCGCCGCTCTTGTAGGAGACGGATTTTTCGGTAGCGGCCAAGCAGGTGCCGGCGATGAACAACATAAGTAGTAGGACGAGGGTTTTCATGAGGCTCCTTGCGGCAGAAATCATGTAATCGGATAATTGAAAATCAATTGAGCAGCCAATTAGCACAATTACTCAATTACACAACTACTCAATCCAAAATCAACTCCATGTACAGCGCGCCCGGAATGGGATTATCCCGGTAGGGCGCGATTTCACGAAAGCCATAGGCGCGGTACATGCGGACCGCATCTTGCATGACCGGCTCGACACTGTCCAGACGCATGCGCCGATAACCGATGGCGCGGGCCTCAGCCAGCACCGTGTTCAGCAGCGCCTTGCCCACTCCGTGGCCGCGAAACTGCGGCCGCACATAAAGACGTTTCATTTCGCAGGTGCCAGGCTCCAGCTGGTGCAGGGCGACACAGCCCACTGATTCCTGGCCCAGGCGCGCCAACAGCAGGCGCCCTTGCGGCGGAGCGTAATCTCCGGGCAAGCCGGCCATTTCCTGCTCGAAGCCCTGGAAGCACAAGCTGAAACCGAGCGAGGAAGCGTACTCAAGAAACAGCGTGCGGGCTTGCGCCAGATGTTCGGGCGTGACTGCCTGAAAAACCGCAATCGCCGGTGAGGAAGGCGTGCGTGTTACCCCATGAGGATGCCTCCATTGACGTTGAGCACGTGGCCGGTGACGTAGGCAGCCTCCTCGGAGGCAAGAAAATTCACCGCGTTGGCGACGTCGGCGTCGCTTCCAGCGCGGCCCAGGGGAATCATTTTCAGGATGTTCTCTTTCATTTCCCCCGGCAGCCCCGCCGTCATGGATGTTTCAATGTAGCCGGGGGCCACGGCGTTTACGGTGATGTTGCGGGAGGCGACCTCGCGAGCCACGGCCATGGTCAGCCCGATAAGTCCAGCTTTGGAAGCCGAATAGTTGGCTTGTCCCACCTGGCCGATCTGGCCGAAGATGCTGGTGATGTTAATAATGCGTCCCCAACGCTGCTTGAGCATGGAGCCGATGACCGCCTGAATGCACAAGTAGGCGGCGGTGAGGTTGGTGTTGAGCACGGCGTCCCAGTCGGCGCGCTTCATGCGCATGACCAACTGGTCGCGGGCGATTCCGGCGTTGTTGACCAGGATGTCAATTTTGCCGAACCGGTCCATGACGGCGCGAACTGCGGGTTTGATCTGTTCCTCGCTGGCAACATCCATGGCAAAGGCGGCTGCCTCGCCGCCGGCAGCCGCGATTTCAGCAGCCACCTGCTGCAGCTTTTCCTGGTTGCGCGCCCCCAGGGCAACCTTGGCGCCGCCGGCGGCCAGGCGCAGAGCGCAGGCACGTCCGATCCCTTGCGACGCACCGGTCACCAGCGCCACCCGGCCTTGCAGGCCCATGCGATCCCGCCTCCCTGGAGAAGGCGCGATTATAAACGAGCCGAGTACGAACGGTTTCGAGTTTCAGGTTTCGGGTTCCCGCTGAACAGGAATGTCCTGGGCGTGTCGCGCTGGGAGCACCGCTGGTTTCACTCAACCGCGCCCGCGGGGCAGTGAGCCCCAACCAGGTCGGGACTTCCCTTTCCCTTGCCGCCAGGACGGTCACGGATCAGCAAGCGCAGCAGTGGCGGAGCCAGGATAGTGGTGAATCCGGTCATGAAGATGACGATGGCATAAGTTGATTGCGAGACCATGTTCATCTGCAATCCCACCAGGGCGACAATGAGCGCCACCTCGCCACGAGGCATCATGCCTACGCCTACCCGCAGGGCGGTGGGCCTGCCTTCGCGCAGAACCGGCAGTCCGCAGCCCACCACTTTGGAGACCACGGCCAGCAGGGAGATGATCAAGGCGTCCAGTAGGACGTTGCCGGAAAACAGGTGCACGTCGAGGCGGGCGCCGATGGTGAAGAAGAAGAAGGGAGCCAAAAATTCATTGATGGCGTGAATGCGGGGCCGCAGCCCCCACTCCGGCGCGTAGTCGGCCAGAATCAGCCCGGCGAAGAAGGCGCCAATAATGGCGGCCATGCCGATGCGGGCCGCGGCCCAGGAGAGCAGCAGGCAAATGGCCAGCGAGAGCACCAGCGGTGCGTTCTGCAGCGAGATATGGCGCAGACCGGGGCGGACACGACGCACGATGCGCGGCCCGACGAAGATCATGAACAGGGCGAAGCCTACCGCTTCGGCGAAGGTCACGCCCAGGTGGAGCCAGCGGACGCCGCCTCCCGTGGCCATGCCGCTGACGATTGCCAGCAGGATCATGCCCAGGATGTCGTCAAAAACCGCCGCTCCCATGATGATGCGGGCAAAACGGGCATTGAGGACGTGCAGGTCGGCGAGCACCCGGGCCGTGATAGCTACGCTCGTGGCCACCATGGCGGCGGCCACAAAGATGGCCTCGTGAGTGGCTCCGCCGCGCAAGCGCATGTAAAAGAAACCGAGGATAAATGGCGCAATGACCCCCGCGATGGCCACTCCCAGCGACTGCCGGCCCACGCGCAGCAGGTCCTGGGGGCGGGTCTCCAGGCCGGCGGTGAAGAGCACGAAGATGGCTCCAATTTCCGCAAAGGCGTAGACATTCTCGCTGGGAGCAATCAGCGCGGCGGCATGGGGACCGAGAATAACGCCGGCCAGGATTTCACCCAGCACCGCGGGAAGTGAAAGCCGCTCGAACAGTTCGCCAAAGATTTTGGCCCAGACAAAGATGGCGAACAACTCCAGCAACAACGTATCGGCGCCGTGTGGCATACAAGGAGGCTGATAACGAGGGCGAAAACATAATTTTCCAACGGCGGGAGAGCCCCGGCCAGCAAAATCGAAAGCTGCTGTACGATTTCGCGGGCAGCCGCCGGGCTTGAGCAGGGGCCCCTGGCATGGTGTATGTTGAACAGGAGCAAACGACGGCCTGCCGGGGCGGCATCTAAAGCCCGCAGAGTGGCCTCTGAGCAAGCGGGCAACGAACGAGCAGGAGGACTCCCCCAACATGGCAACCGCACAACTGCCGGCGCCGCCGGTGCGCTGGGCGCGCTCTCCTTTTTACTTCAACTCCGCGGCCCACCTGCTCCGCATCGAACGGGAGAAGGCGACCACCCTGGGCGAGCTGCTGGCTGCTTTGCGTTCCGTGCCCAGTGAATCCATCTTCCAGCACACCTTCCGTACCCTGCAGGAACACCACTTCATCCGCGAAGGCTTTTCCAACGACTACGCCCATTGGGCCTTTGCCGCCTGCAATGAGGTTGGACTGGCGGAGCGCCTGGCCTCGGTGGACGTCCGGGAATTTACTTCCGTGGAAACCCTGCGGGAGCGAATCGTACTGATCGTTCAGGATTATCTGGACCATAATCCGCGCGCTGCCGACCGGGCGGCCATGGAGCCCTTCTACTTCTGCGCTTCCGATGCGGTGGTGGTGCCCACGCCATTTGTTGCCCGCAATCTGGTGGAGTTCCGCGATTGCCTCAACCAAGCCAGCATTCACTGCATTCACTATCACTTCATTGAGGCGCGGTTGCGGCTGAAGCTGAATTCCAACGACTTCTCCGTCTGGCTGGAATCGGAACTGGACCTGGGGCGTATAGCCGACCAGTTCAACCGCATTGACATTTACACTTCGACCCTGCAGGACGTGCGCCGCATCATAGTGCGCGTGATCGAACGAGCTTTGCATTCCCAGGCATGAGGCAGAAATGGAACCAAGCAAGGACCAGGCCGAGGAAAGTGTGGCCGAGCAGAGGCGGCGCGAAGTAATCACGGAACAGCCGGCCGAGGCGCCGCCGCGCAATGGCGGATCGGAAGCTCCCTCGGCGCCCTTTCGCGAGCGCCGCAAACGGCCGCGCTTTTCGGAGACTCCCCCGGCGGCGCCGCCGCCTCCGAAGCTGGACGACTACGAGCCCATCATCGGCAAGCCGGAACTGGACGAACTCCGCTTCCTGGCCCGCCCCCTGCGCGGCAAAACCGTGAAGATGGTGAACTCCACCTCCCTGGGTGGGGGCGTTGCTGAAATGCTCAACCGCCTGATCCCCCTGCTGAGCGAACTGGAGGTGGTGACCCGCTGGGACGTGATCACCGGCGGCAACGACTTTTTCGAAGTGACTAAGGCCTTCCACAACGCCCTGCACGGCGGCGAGTACGTGCTCACCAAGGAAGCACGCGACATTTTTCTGATGTACAACGAGCAGAACCGGCAGCGCATGCAGTTCACCGAGGACCTGTTCGTGGTTCACGATCCTCAGCCCCTGGGGCTGATTCGCTCCCGGGAGCGCAATCGGGGGAAATGGATGTGGCGTTGCCACATTGATCTCTCCAATCCCCATCCCGACGTCTGGGGATTTTTGCGGCCCATGGTGGAGGAATACGACGCAACCGTGTTCTCCTCGCCGGCTTTTTCCCGCCAACTGATGGCGCCGCAGTACCTGTTCTTCCCCTGCATTGATCCGCTTTCCGAGAAGAACAAGGAACTGGACGCCGGATACATCCAGAAGGTGTGCGAGGATTTCGGCATTGACCGCAGCCGGCCGATCGTGACCCAGATCTCGCGTTTCGACCGGCTCAAGGACCCCGTAGGCGTCATCCAGGCCTATAAGCTGGCCAAGAAATATGTGGACTGCCAGCTGGTTCTGGCCGGTGGCGGGGCCACCGATGACCCCGAAGGCGCCATCGTCCTGCAGGAAGTGATGGACGCGGCTGGCGAAGACCCCGATGTAATCATTCTTAACCTGCCGCCCTGGTCGGCGCTGGAAATCAATGCCCTGCAGCGCGCCTCAACCGTCGTGGTGCAGAAATCGCTGAAGGAAGGTTTTGGGCTCACCGTCACCGAGGCCCTGTGGAAGGGCAAACCCACCATTGCCGGCGCGGTGGGCGGCATTCCCACGCAGGTGATACACAAGCTCACGGGGGTGCTGGTGCACTCCATTGAAGGCTGCGCCTATCAGATCCGTTACCTGTTGACCCATCCGGAATTTGCCGAGCAGATGGGCAAGAACGGGCGCGAGCACGTAAAAGAAAATTTCCTCATGACCAGCAATGTGAAGCGCTGGCTGCTGCTCTTCCAGATCCTGCTGGGGATGCTGACAAAAGAGAAAACGACGTAAGAACCAGTGGCGGTTGTCAGTTGCCGGTGGTTAGCAGGAACTCCACGGCGTGATCGAAGGTTTCCGCTGAGCGCCCTTCCGCCAGGGCCATGGCAATCGCGTCGCTTTGCTCCTGGGGAGTGGGCAAACGCTTGGCAATTTCCACCAGCCGTTGCGAGCGCTTGCGGGCCAATTCCGCCTCTTTTCGCAGAGAAGCGATCAGTTCGGATTTCGCGCTTTCCACGGCCATGCATCATACGCCTCCCGCCCTGGCGTGCAAGCGGGCAGGCTAACTTCAGGCGAGTGCGCGTTCCCACGTGCTTTTCTGAGCGCAGTGGAGATCAGCCAGCGTTAAACCCGGTGCAGCGGCCAGACCAGCACATCCAGTTTGCGGGAGAAGTGCAGCAGCGGGGTAACGCCCGGCAGGGTGATGCCGGCGGCAGCTGCCATGGTATTCACTTGGATTTCGCCTTCGGCGTCCTGCAGGGGCCAGGGCAGGTGATGGATTTCCGCCCGAAACACGCTGCGCCCGGTGGTGGTGTAGAGACAATAGCGCTCGGTCAGCCAATGCTCCAGCGAGCCAGCAGCGCGCAACTGAATCGGACCGGCAGGGCGGTAGCGGGCGCGAAACTCGGCATTGGCGGGCACGCGGCGCAGGCTGTGGCAGCCAATCTCCTCCGGCGTCACATCCACCTTCATGCGCGCGTAATAATAGGGCAAGCGATAGAAGCTGCGGGCGGCGAAAACCGCGCTGAGAGTGCCGGCATCCAGGCTGAAAAAGTACACGCCGGGCTTTTCCCCCAGCTTCACATAAGTGCGCACATTCAGTTCAGGCAAGCTGGAAAATCCCGGTATGGCGGGCAGGCCGCGGGGACGCACGTCGCTCATGTGGAAGGGGGTCACGGCCAGCCAGCATTGGCCCTCGTAGGCGTCCAGCGGAAGCTGTGCCGGAACCAGCGGGCGCAATACCTGCGGCGGCAGCGGCCAGTGGGCGAACAGAAGCTCATGCCAGGTTTGGGTCATGATCCATGGCCCCCGCGGCAACGGCCAGGGGCGATGGGCGGTGACTGTGAGGAGGGGGTGCATAAAGCACTCAGCCGGGCTGACTAATCATGTACCAATTAGCGGTTAGCATTTAGCCTCTGAACACCCATCTTGGGCCTGAGTAAAACCACCATTGGCTAGCTGCTAATTGTAGAGTTTGCCCACAGGCTGAATGCTGAGTGCTGTTTTTACTTGCTTGCCGCCAGCGCGGCGTCGGGCGTGGCGGCGACTTCGCTGGCCGGGACAGCACGATAGTCACGGTGCACCACGTCCACGATTACGCGTCCGATGATGCGCGCTTTGGCTTGCGAGTGCATGTGCACGGGGAAGGTGAAGCCGTCAACATCGGCATAATCCTGCACGAAATTGATGTCTTTAATGAACAAGGAAGGCGATTTCACCATGCGGCCTTCGGCGCGCGCCAGGGTACCGGTGTATGCATCCACAAAAACGCGGCCCTTGAAAAGGCCGGGGCGATTCTTGCGCGGCTTGAGATGGAAAACATGCACCAGGCGCCCCTGCAGCATCTCGTCGCCCTTGTAGGCAAACTTGTAATTGTGGTTGTTAATGGCGGTCTGTCCGGGCTCATCCTTCTGCACATGGTCCACCTCCGACTGCAGCAGGCGGACAATTACGTTGCTTTTCACAAACCCGTCACCGGTGAATTGAACCGGGGTGAACTGCAGCGTTCTGGGCGCGGTATAGCGGCGATCCAATTCGAACTGCCCACGTTCCTTCAAGTCGGGCAGCTTCGCGGTCACCGTGCTGATTGCGGAATAGGCGCCCAGGTGAGCGTCCTGGATGATGGCATGATTAGCCATGACTTGCAGTGCCAGTTCGGGAGCCATTCGCGGCAACCGCACCGGAGGAAGCAAAGGCGAGGGGTCAGGATGGCTGCTGGCAACGATATTGAGCGCGGGCACACTCTCCCCCATGCCCAGCGCGGCATGCATGGGCATAACCTGTTGTGCGACGGCGACCTTGGGAAGACCGACGGCAAGCACAAAAGCAACTAAGAAGGCTGGTACTTTACTTCGCATGAATATCGTACGTTTATATGCGATGTTGCAGGCCATGTAAAAGTATCAAAAGTAATTCCGCCGGCAAAGCCCCTAGTTCTTTACGAATGTGTCCGGGCTGTGGTTCCGCGCCTCCGGCACCAAACCAATTCTACGCAGGAATGAACTTCCGATCCGCCGTAAGTTGTTACGTCTAATAAGAGAAAAGCCCTAGGCCCGTATTCGTATGGATAATTTGCCTGCGGCAAAAGAGCGAAGTAGTATCGCATTCCCATGTCTGAGACAAAGAACGGCAGCTCCCCGTCGGCGGGACAGACCAGCAACACCGAAGTTTTTGCGCTGCATGGCGCCGAACCGGAAGTGCAAGCCTATGCCATGGCAAAATATTCGCGTTCGGCACTGTCCATGAAGGAGTCGCTGCGCGAAATCAGCAGCCAGAAGGCGGAAAAGTTCCTTAACACCTTTTATTTTCAATATGGTCACCGCTCCATAGCCGACCTGGCCCATATCGCCCTGGCGGTGGAGCGGCTCTCCATTCTGGCAGCAATTGCCCTGGTGGATGAGCAGCGATGGGACGGCCAGGAGCGTTCCACCCGCTACCAGGACTTCAAAAAGAGCGGCTATTACCGGCCGGACTTCGGCGGCGACGAATCAGCGCAGCGGCTTTTTGGCAAAACCGTAGACGGCCTGTTTGGTGCCTATGAGGGTCTCTCCGAGCGCATGTGGCGCCACCTCATGTCGCAGACGCCCAAGCCGGAGGAGATGAAGCAGGAGGCCTACGAGCGCACGCTGCGGGCGCGAGCCTTCGATGTCGCCCGTTACCTGCTGCCCCTGGCCACGATTACTTCCCTGGGTGAGATCGTGAACGCGCGCACGCTGGAGAGCCAGGTTTCACACCTGCTTTCCCATACTCACACGGAAGTGCGGCGCCTGGGTGAGTTGCTTAAGCGGGCAGCCAGCGAGCCCGCCTATAACGTGAATCATGAATTGTGGCGTGTGCTGGTGGAAGATATACGACAGCTCAATCCCGCCCTGGGCGGCCGCGCCGAGGCAGAACTGCTCAGGCCGGTGCGGGTGGCGCCCACTCTAGTCAAGTATGCCGACCCTAATTCCTACAAACTGAAGACCCGGGGAGAATTGCGCCAAGCCGCGGCTGAGTTGATGAAGGGTGTAGCCATCGCTCAGGTGCGTCCGGTGGAATTGCTGGATGATGAGTCGCTGGAGGTGGAATTGGCCGCCACGCTGCTTTACGAGCACTGCCACTATCCCTACCGCCAGGTGCGGGAGGCGGTGGAGAGCGCGGGAGAGAAGCGGCGGCAAGAGGTCATTGATCTGGGCATGCGGCATCGCGGCCCGCACGACGAACTGCTGCGCCCCTTCGCCGGGGGCCAGGGATTGCGCTTCGACATCCTCATGGATATAGGCGGCTTCCGCGACATGCACCGCCACCGCCGCTGCGTGCAGATCGGGCAGGGGTTTACCACCTCCCATGGCTATGAGGTGCCCGAGGAATTGCAGGCGGCGGAAGAAACAACCGCATATGACCAGGCTATGCGGCAGAGTGCCCTGGCCGTGGAGCAGTTGGTTAAGTCCGCGGCAACAGAAGCGGGGGAGAACTCGCAATACGCCATTCCCCTGGGCTTCCGCAAGCGCACTCTGTTCAAAATGGACTTTGCCGAGGCGGTCTACATCTCCGAGCTGCGCACCGGCCAAGCGGGGCACATGTCCTACCGCAAAATCGCCTGGGGCATGTATGAGGAAGTGGCGCGCCGGCATCCATCCCTGGCTAAGTACTTCAGGGTGCAGGATGTAAGAGAACCCGTGGACATCTTGAAACGGTAAAAGCCACAGCGGCCATTCCCTCCATCCCTCCGTCCGCGGGCAATCTCCGCCCATTCACG
>Ga0075276_10000055_pt1 | contig 35971 bp, 37 predicted proteins | sample SF_Rice_5C_80N_4_FD_69770 | JGI IMG/M metagenome (GOLD analysis project Ga0075276, IMG submission 69770) | Rice paddy soil microbial communities from Twitchell Island, California, USA - SF_Rice_5C_80N_405 | ecosystem: Environmental > Terrestrial > Soil > Paddy field/soil | place: USA: Twitchell... | reverse complement strand
GATATATCTCCTTCAATAGTCTGAATGCATTGCCGCTGCGCGGGGCGGCTGCGTTTTCGCGGTCAAGGCGCGCTGCCGCTGCTGCCCTGCTCGCGCCGCGTGCTTCCGGTAGCCGGCGGCTCTTCGCTGCTAGGCGGCTCTTCGCTGCTAGGCGGCTCCGTGCTGCTTGGAGTTTCTTCGCTGCTTGGAGTTTCTTCGCTGCTTGGAGTTTCTTCGCTGCTGGGCGGCTCTTCGCTGCTGGGCGGCTCTTCACTGCTGGGCGGCTCCGTGCTGCTTGGAGTTTCTTCGCTGCTGGGCGTCTCCTCGCTGCCAGGGGTCTCCTCGCTGCCAGGCGCGCTTTCGTCCTGGCGCTTGCCGTTGTCGCTTTGCGCGTTGCCGCCCTCATCGTCGGCCTGCGCGATCAGCGGCGGCTGAGTTGCGCCGCCGGCAGCCAGCGTTGCCCCGGATGCCGCCGCCAACCAGGCGGCAGAGCAGGCGAGAAAAAGGATCTTGTTGCGCATGATCTTTCTCCTTTGGAACATCGTGCCCGAAATAACCGCCGTGCGCGCGCCTCGTTGATGCCGGTCGCCGCGGCGCCTACATTCCGTTCGCCAGGCAATCGGTCGGTTCGGGGACCGACTTGCAGTGGTTGTAGGCCTCGGGATCGGTAACGTTGGCGCTGTGCCGGTATGGCGCAAAACAGGCGAGGCTGTCGTGGTAGGCCTTCATCCGCGCGGCGCACGAATTGCTGTCGGCCGTGTCGGTGGAATTGGCTGCGCCCCCGGCCGCGGGCCTGGGGGCCGGGGCCGCCGGTTTATTCTGCGTGCCGGCCGGAACTGGCGTAGGCACGCCCACGCCGGAGAGCGCGTCCTTCGTGTTTACCTTCTGCGCGTCGGTGCCGCAGGGTTCCTGACTGTAAGTGGTCACGCCCTTGATCACGCATTTGTAGGTGACCGCCGCCGCTGGCCCGGCTGCGAACACCAGGGCGGAAGGCAATAACAACAAGAAAAGGAATTTGCGCAAGATATTCTCCAAAGTGCCAACAGGGTCCGCTCATCGCCGCATCATGGCGACGCGGCCGTATCGCCGGCCTAGAGTCGGCGTCCGCCGGAAGCGAAGCGCGATTCGATCAATTGCTCGATGCGGTCGACCGAGTACATGGCAAGGGCGGCGCGGTTTTGCGCGTTATCTTCGCCATCGGCAGCCTTCAGCGCGTCGAGCGCCATGCCTTGCAGGTCGCGGGTCAGCCCGTCGGGCAGATTCAGCGCCTCGGTTGCGGTGACCACTGCTTCAATGGCCGCGCGTGCGTCGTCCAGGCTGCCGGAATAAAGCGCGGCATCGGCTTCCATGTCGGCCAGCGAAGCCAGTTCATGGAGCTGCCGCAGTTCATCCCACTGCTTGTCGTCAAGTTCCTCCATTTCTACCCTCCCGCAGCGTTGACCGCCGTTTATGCTACCGCAATTCGGCGCGTTTTGGGAAACGGAGTTGCGCGGCTACGACTGACCGTAGACAGCGGCCACAGGCCGCGAGTTCCCGGCCGCGGGCGGCGCGCCGGGTGCCGGAAAATGGCAAATTTGCGCGTGCGTGCTAGACTCCGCACAGCGCGGGGGAGAAGGCGGAAGCGGCGGTGGCCCGGGCGGTCACGGCCGCTTCCGAAAATGTCGCGCCATGCTGAAAGGGGCTGCCATGAGTGGGAAAAAATGGGCCGTTGCGGCCGGTATGCTGATTGCCGTGCTGGCCTGCGCCTATGCCGCCGCGTCCTGGTATGTCGGCAGGCAGGTGGAGGCAGGGCTGAGCGCGGCGTACGCCGGGCTGAAGCACTATGGACCTTACGTCGCCGTCGGCAAGCGCATATATGAGCGCGGCGTGTTCTCCGCCAGGGAAACGGTGAGCGTCAGCGTGTTCGCGCCCGACCCGTTGCGGCCGCCGCGCGCGCTGGTTTCGTTCATCATCGTTTCGCGCATCCGCCATCTGCCGCTGTCCCGTCTCTCCGCGCCGCGCGCCGCCGCCATTGACAGCACGGTGAATTTTGTCCCGGGCTCACTGCCGGAGGAGGAATTGTGGACCGGCGGCGAGGATCTTGCGCATGGGCATACCGAAATCGCGCTGCGCGGAGCGGTGCGCACCACGCTCACCATACCAGCCTTCAATGCGCCGCGGCTGTCCTCGGAGCCCGCCAAGCTTACCCTCGATTTTCCGGCAGGGCTGGCCCGTTACGCGATCAAGGGCAGCGCCCCGCGCTTCACCGTGCAGGGAGATCACGGCGAGCGCATGCAGATCAGCGGCGTCAGGCTTGAAGGCAGCCATCAGCGCATGCTGGCGGATGTGCCCGACATGTATGCGGGCGTGGACCGTCTGACCATCGCCTCGATCGAGGCCGCCGCCGCCGGCGCCAAGACGCTGGCTGTCGTCCGCGATGCCGCGGTCGAGATGAGCGCGACGCCGCGCGACGGCGGTGAATTCATGGACACCGCGATCAAGTACAGCCTGGCCCAGGCCACGGTTGCGGGCAACAGCTTCGGCCCGGCGGAACTGGAAGTGGCGGTGCGCCACTTGCACACGCGGGCGTTTGCCAGCCTGTCCCGCCTCGATGCCAGCGCAGGCGGCGGTGGCCACGCGCGGAAGCGGAAAGAAAGGGATGCGAACGACCTGCTGCTCAACCGCCCCGAGATCACCGGAAAGCTGAGATTTACCGTGCCCGAGGGCGATACGGTGGTTTCCGCACAGGCCGGGCTGCATGACCTGACGGCGGCCGACCTGGCCGGCAACGGCGCCGACCTGCGGAACAAGGTGGACCTCACGGTGGATGCGCGCGCGCCCGCCGCGCTGGTGATGGACGAACACGGCCGGCCGCTTCCGGTCTATGAGCCGCTGGCGCGGATGCTGCACCTCCCGCTGGACGGCGGTGCGCTGCACCGCCTGATCGCCGAAGGCTATATCTCCCGTGACGGGAACGACCTGCAAACCCGTTTCCTGTTCCGCAACGGGCGCTACTGGTTCAACGGCAAGGAATATGCCGTGCCGGGCCGGCGGCCTGGCACGGCCGGCGCTAGCAGGTAATAACGATGGGATTGTGGATCACCCACTGCGCCATGCACAGCAGGGCGAACTCCAGCGCGGCGAAGGCCGCGAAATATTGCTCGCGGTGCGGATCATTCTCCAGCCTGAGCAGGAGGAAGGGGAACAGGATGAGGGGCAAGGCAAGCAGGAAGGGATAATCCATCAGGACGCGGAAGGCGCCGGAAAGCTCGACGCCGAAGCTTACGTAGACCCGGGACGCATTGGGTGAGAGGAACAGGCCGCTGCCCACCAGAAGCAGACCGGTGATGATCACCGCGGCGAGCGGAAAGCTGAATCCGGTATGCCAGCCGGTGCGGCGCTGCCATATCCGGTGCACGCCCCACGCCAGCAGCGTCAGCGCGACGATTGCCGCCGCCACCCCGCCCATGATCAGCAAATAGTGGTGCCAGCCCCAGCCATCGATCTGCCGCGCGCACTCGATCTGCACGCCATCCCCCAGCGCCCGCGCCGCGCCGGGCCACAGCATCGCTGCCGCCAGCGCCGGGCGCACGCACGCGCGCAGCGCCTGACGCGTAAAGACCATGCTCTTCAAATGGCTCCCCCGGACTCTGCGTCTTGTGAATGGCGTTATTCTACTCCGTGCGCCGCGGCATAGACAGCCCGCGGCGTCCCTGCGGCGCGCATCGGGGAAACTGCCGGGCGGACGGCTGGATGCGGCGCGCGCCGCCCGCCTCACTCGCGCTTTGACTCCTCGTTGGCGACCACTTCCTCGGCGAGTTGCTTCTGGATCTCTTCATACACCGCACCCGCAAAAGCCTCGTTGCCGCCGGACATGGCCAGCAGTTCGTCGCGGGTGATCCAGTTCAGCGACCTGCGGTAGTCCGCTTTTTGCATGGCGACGCGGTCCTGCAACTGGAACAGTTCTTCGGTGGTGGCGATGGCGACGGGCTGCGCGTCGGGGTGTTGCGCGCGCACTTCGGCGATGCGCGCGGCGTGGGCCTGAAGCAGCGCCTCTATGCCGGTTTCGGCGGGCAGGATGAGCGTTTCCATGGCGGGCGGGTCGGCGAGCTTGCCTGCCGCGCCCGCGTTGCTGGTGGATACCGAACGCCCATCGCTGAAGTCGGTGCCGATGTCCATGCAGGGCCGGTTGGCGACGGCCTGCTTGAAATCCTCCCAGGCCGCCTTGCCGCGGCCGTCCATGAGCTCGTTGAACAGCATGCGCAGGCGCTTGCCGGTGCGCTGCCGCACCTGGTAATAGCTGGAGACCATGGTGCCGTCCGCGGAGATCATGTAACGGATGAAGGTCCGCGTCATCGGTGACCCGCGCGCACGGCTCACGTCCGCAATCTCGTAGTCGCCCAGGAAACGGAAGTCCCGGCTTTCCAGCGTGTCGCGAAAACGCGCGTATGCCGCCAGGTCGAGATGGGGGAAATCCTTTTCCTCGGCGGACAAGCGCGTGTGCGGCTCGCCGCTGTATGTTTCGCGCAGGTTGCGGAGAATGTTGCGTGCAAATTGGATGGTGGCCAGGGACATCTCATCTCCGAGTGGTGTGCATGGTGCAGGAGGCCGCGGCCGGGCGGCGGCCGCGTGCTCAGTTCACTGCCAGCCCGACGACATCGCCCATTATGTGGGCGACCACCGCGGGCCAGAGCTTGCCGGTCTTGAGGTAATAGTATCCCACTATCGCGCCGAATACGGTGACGAACAGCACGCCGCCCGGTCCCTGGTAGAGGTGGTAGGAAAGGCGCACCAGCAGCGCCGTGCCCACTGCGAAGTGTCCTTCGGAAGGAAGCAGCGACCGCTGCAGAAACCCCAGCAGGAACACCTCCTCATACAGCCCGTTGACCAGCGAAACCAGCACGATCATCGCGGTGGAAACCTCGGTCGCCTGCAGCGTGCCGTTGGCGCCGCGCAGCGCCGGCACATTATGCGTCAGCAGCGATTCCAGCGGCAGCGCCACGGCCAGCGTCACGAGGTAAAGCCCGCCGCCGGCCAGGAAGCCCTTCGCCGTGGGCACGGGGAAGAGGGCGCGCAGATCATGGTGGCGGATGCGCAGATAACTCACTGCGATCATGGTCATCGCCAGCTCGATGAATATGAGTGAGGCCAGCTGATGATCGGACACGCGATAGGGCGGGAAGCCGCGAATCACGCCCTCTATCGAACTCAGGATGAACAAGCCGAAGCAAATGGCCGTGACGACGACGAGGTCAACCGGGGTGGCGGTGGTGTGCTGCCTGTTCATTCAAGCCGCCCCTGTCCTGAACCTGCCCATCCTGTCCTCTTTGCCATCCGTGTATCGACCGCATGGCGCGATCGCGAAAAATTACCGTGCCGCAATTGTCCTGCTCTGCATCTGCCGGGTTAGCCATTTGCGGCGCGCGCGCGGACCCTGTTACGCCGGTCCGCCGCAGGCTGTCGCCGGCCCCGTCCGGGAAAGCAGGCGATTGTCGAAGCTCGCTCCCCGCTTGTCAACCGCCGCGCAATGTGTCCCTGCCCGGCAACTGCGGAAAAATATGACTTTTGCGTTAAATTGGCTTTACAACTTGCGGGAGGCTCTCTATAATGCGCCCTCTTTTTGGGGGTATAGCTCAGCTGGGAGAGCGCTTGCATGGCATGCAAGAGGTCAGCGGTTCGATCCCGCTTACCTCCACCAGAGAGAATTGCAGTACCACGTCCCCATCGTCTAGAGGCCTAGGACACCGCCCTTTCACGGCGATAACACGAGTTCGAATCTCGTTGGGGACGCCACCTATTTGAAGCCCTGATGTGCGCATGAAAATGCCGGCATCAGGGCTTTTTTGCTGTGGAGCGGTCCTTTGCCGCATGACGCGATTGCGCTGGCGTTTTGCGCGCGCCGTAACATTTCTGTATTATTGGAAAGGTAGAATAATTGGAGATGAGCATGAAAGCCGATCTTGCTGTCGGGATGCTGGGCGCGCTGGCGCAGGAAACGCGGCTGGCGATTTTCCGCCTGCTGGTGCAGACGGGGCAGGAGGGCCTGGCTGCGGGCGCGATCGGCGACAGGCTGCGCATCCCGCCAGCCACGCTGTCCTTCCACCTCAAGGCGCTGGCGCAGGCCGGGCTGGTGAAGTCGCGCAGCGAGAGCCGCTTTGTGATCTACAGCGCCAACTACAAGGAAATGGACAAGCTCATCGACTACCTCACCGAGCACTGCTGCGCGGGCGATGCGGGGCAGTGCGCGCCGCGCCGCGGTTGTTAGAGAAATCCGTTGCTGTTGGAGAAAGAGAGAGGGGTTGTGAACAAGGAAAAGACCTATAACGTGCTGGTGCTCTGCACCGGCAATTCCGCCCGCAGCATCCTGGGCGAAGTGCTGTTCAACGAACTCGGCGGCGGGCGCGTGCGCGCATACAGCGCGGGCAGCAAGCCGGCGGGCAATGTGAATCCCGGCGCGCTGGCGCTGCTGCAGGAGAGGGGCATAGACACCAGCGGCCTGCGCAGCAAGAGCTGGGATGAATTTGCGGCTCCCGGTGCGCCGCACTTCGATTTCATCTTCACCGTGTGCGACAACGCGGCGAACGAAGCGTGTCCGGTGTGGCCCGGCCATCCCGCCAGTGCGCACTGGGGCATCGCCGACCCCGCGCATGTAGAGGGCGAGGCGGCGCGCCGCGCCGCCTTCGGGAAAGCCTGGGCGCAACTCGAGCGGCGCATTCGCGCCTTCATGGCGCTGCCGTTCGACCGCATGGAACCCGCGGCGCTGAAAGAGCAGCTGGCCGCGATCGGCCGCATCGAGGATTGAGGCCATGAACCTGTTCGAGCGCTACCTGACGCTGTGGGTGTTCCTGTGCATCGTGCTGGGCGTGGTGCTGGGCCGCTTCGTTCCGGAGCCCTTCCACTGGCTGGGCGGGCTGGAGATCGCGCATGTCAACATTCCGGTCGGTCTGCTGATCTGGGTGATGATCGTGCCCATGCTGCTGCGCGTGGATTTCGGCGCGCTGCATCAGGTGCGCCGCCACTGGCGCGGCATCGGCGTCACCCTGTTTATCAACTGGGCGGTGAAGCCGTTCTCCATGGCGCTGCTGGGCTGGCTGTTCATCCGCCAGATCTTCGCGCACTGGCTGCCCGCCGCGCAGATCGACAGCTATATCGCAGGGCTCATCCTGCTTGCTGCCGCGCCCTGCACCGCGATGGTGTTCGTGTGGAGCAGGCTGGTCAACGGCGAGCCGCTGTTCACCCTGAGCCAGGTCGCGCTCAACGACACCATCATGGTGTTCGCCTATGCGCCCATCGTGGCCCTGCTGCTCGGCATCTCCTCCATCACCGTGCCCTGGGCCACCTTGCTCACCTCCGTCGTGCTCTACATCGTGTTGCCGGTGCTGCTCGCCCAGGTCTGGCGCGCGCTGCTGCTGAAAAAGGGCGAGGCCGCCATGCAGCGCACCCTGCACCTGCTGGGGCCGCTTTCCATCGTCGCCCTGCTGGCGACGCTGGTGCTGCTTTTCGCGTTTCAGGGCCAGGCCATCGTCGCCCATCCGCTCATCATCGTCATGCTTGCGGTGCCCATCACCCTGCAAGTGTATTTCACCTCCAGCTTTGCCTACTGGCTCAACCGCCGCTTCGGCGAGGTCCATTGCGTGGCGGGCCCGTCCGCGCTGATTGGCGCCTCCAATTTCTTCGAACTGGCAGTAGCCGCCGCCATCAGCCTGTTCGGCTTCCAGTCGGGTGCTGCGCTGGCCACAGTGGTTGGCGTGCTGATCGAAGTGCCGGTGATGCTGTCGGTGGTTGCCCTGGTCAAGCGCACCCGCTCCTGGTATGAGGCCAAGGGGAGCCCGGCCCAATAAAGCTCATCATATTACTGCTATCATGGATCATGGCGTGGTAGCCACGCCGAGGGCCATGGCGTGATGCTTGCGCCGGGTGTGGCGGATGACGGAAGGAGGAGCCATGAACAGCACCGATAGCAATTTCGCGGCGCGCATGAACGGCAGATTTCAGGGCATGCTGCGCTGGGATCAACTGGATGCGCTGTGGGCACAGGTGCGCCGCGCGCCGGAGGGGTGGTATGTCAGTCTCATCGGCGAGGAACCCGCTCAGGTGCCGCTATCCGCCGATGCGCTGCGCGCGTTTATCGACGAGGTGGACGCCTTGCTGCACCGGGAGCACGAGTACGATTATTGCGGCATCGTCTTTGCCGACGATGCGGAAAATCCCTCCTTTATCAAAATCTATGACCCGCACAACCTTGGGAGTTCCTGCGGCTCCAGCGGTGTGCGCATTCCGCCGCGCTGGGTGCTGAGCCGGATCCCGCCGACGCTGATCGTGGACGAGGCCCCGTTGCCCAACAGCCGCCGGCGCTGGTGGCAGAACCTGTTCGGTATCAAGGCGTAGCGCCGCGCGATGGGCGTGATGCAATAAAGAGAGCGCGGGAATATAATCGCGCGCGGCGGCCTGCACCGCCCGGATCGCAACCCCACATACAGGAGTCTGATTGATATGCGTAAGCTGATAACGATTGCACTTGCCTCCTTGTTACTCGCCAACACCGCCTTTGCCGCCACCTGCGCGGAGAAGGCGATGGACAAGCACGGCAAACCGCTGAAAGGCGCGGCCAAGACTGCTTTCATCAAGAAGTGTGAAAAGAACGCCACCCCGGCGCCTTCCGCCTGCGAGGTCAAGGCCATGGGCAAGAACGGCAAGCCGCTGAAGGGCGCGGCCAAGACCGCCTTCATGAAGAAGTGCGAAGCGGACGCGAAGAAGTAAACGGCCCCATGCAGCACATGGAAGCGGCGGGCCAAGCCCGCCGTTTTTTTGTTATTGTTCGTCCCGCCGTTTTCGCTATTGGCCGTAGCGCATGGCGATCCGGGCGCCCGCTCCCTCCGTCTCCTTCCCCGGCTATGCGTTACGCATGGCTCTTTCGTGACCGGATACTGCAATACAGGTATTGACTCTCACGACAATTGGCGTAATAAAGTAGACCTGCATGGTATGCCTTCCCGCAGGTGCCTAATCTCCGGCATCCCGTCTTTGCCGAAATGCGCAAGGGAAGGCCTCGCCTCCGGCCGAATGACGTTCCTGCGCCGGGGCGTATGCAGACGCATGTTTCCTGTTAAGTTGATGGTAATCAGATGCTTGGCCGCTACGCCTGCCTTCGGCGCGTTTTCCCGGCATGCTTGCGGCCCAATTACGAAAGGAGCGTGGTGGCATGGAAAATACCTATGGCGAAAACCTGGCTCCCCTCGACGCGGGCGTCGAGTCGGCTAAATACATCCTGCACCGCCTGTTCGACAGCTTCGAGGGCGGCATCCGCTTCCGTCTATGGGAAGGTACGGAACTCCAGCTTGGCCGGGGCAATCCGCGGATGGGCCTGACCTTTCACTCGCCCGCCGCCTTCCGCGGCATGGCGCTCAACCGCGATCCGTTGCGTCTGGCGGAATTCTACCTGCACGGCGACGTGGACATCGAAGGCGACATCTACAGCGCGATCAAGATCCGCTGGCATCTGGAGGCGCTGCGCCTCACCCTGGGCGACAAGCTGCGCCTGGCGTTCAAGGCACTGATGATACGCGCCCGGCACGGCGAAAACGACGGGGACCAGGCGCCGCGCTGGGGCCGGGCCATCGGGCGCGGCGCTGAATCCTTCAGCAAAGACTATAACAGCGACGCAGTTTCCTTTCACTACGACGTATCGGACGACTTCTACCGCCTGTGGCTGGACGAGCGCATGGTGTATTCCTGCGCCTATTACGAGGACGCGGATCAGACCCTGGAGCAGGCGCAGGAGAACAAGCTGGACCATATCTGCCGCAAGCTGCGGCTCAAGCCCGGGGAGCAACTACTCGACATCGGCTGCGGCTGGGGTGCGCTGGTGTGCTGGGCGGCGGAACACTACGGTGTGCAGGCGCACGGCATCACCTTAAGCCGGCATCAGCACGATCACGTGCAGCGCCTGATCGAAGCGCGCGGGCTGCAGGGCCGGGTGAGCGTGGCGCTGATGGACTACCGCGATGTGCCGGGCGAGGCGCGCTACGACAAGCTGGTCAGCGTAGGCATGTTCGAGCACGTCGGGCTGAAGAACCTCCCCACCTATTTCCAGACCGCCATGCGTCTGCTCAAGCCCGGCGGGCTGTTCCTCAACCACGGCATCACCAGCGAGGAGGGCGGCTGGGAAACCAGCGTCGGCACCGAATTCATCAATCGCTATGTCTTCCCCGACGGCGAGCTGGAAACCGTGAGCACCGTGCAGCAGATCATGGAGGACAACGGCTTCGAGCTTCACGATGTGGAAGGCCTGCGCCAGCACTACGCGCTTACCCTGCGCGAGTGGGTGAAGCGGCTGGAAGACCGGCACGAACTGGCGCTGCACTACGTGAACGAACCCACCTACCGCATCTGGGTGCTGTATATGGCGGCCAGCGCGCTGCAGTTCGAGGAGGGCATCACCGGCATCTACCAGATCCTCGCCTCGCGCCGCCACGCCTGGTCGCGCCCGGTGCCGCTCACGCGGCGCGATCTGTACGAAGCGCGCTGACCGACGCGCATTGGTCGACGCGCATTGCGCGGGCGCTGTTGCCGACGAGCTGCAACGGCGGCTACCATGCGGCCTGCAATCCGCGAAAAGGGGGCGTATGAGACTGCTTGCCGTCTGCACTGCCGTGTTGTTCATGTGCGTCGCGCCGGCGTGGGCGCAGGGCGGCGCCGGAGACGGCGGCCTTGCGCCCTCGGGCATGACCTGCTACATGCCGTACTCGGCCAGCCGCGACCATGTGGTCACCGGCTGCGAGATCCCGGGCTACCGCATGAATTACGACGCCGCCCAGGCGTTCGGCATCCTCATGGTGCTGCTGCCGGACGGCGTGGCATCGGTGCGGAATACGCCGCTGTATTTCGGCGTGGGCACCCTGCCGTTCGAGGGGCGCTCGCTCAAGGCGCTGCTTGCCGCGGATTTCAAGCGGCTGCGCGCGCAGCGGCCGGGCACGCGCGTCCTGAAACACCTCAGCCACCGCCTGCCGATGAAGGCCGCCGGGAGGGGCGGCGGTTCATGCCTCGGCCTTGCGCTGGCCTATCCCGATCATGCGGCCTACCTCCCCTACGAGACCTATTTCATCTGCAAGAGCGCGAGCCGGCGCCATGCGCTGGTGCTCGTGCTGGGCGCGCAAAGCCGCGCGCGGATGGATGCGGCCCTGCCGGATTTCCTGAAATGGATGGACGTGCCGCAGGCCGTGCGCGACGTGACGGTGCGCCAGGCGCGCTGAGGCTGTCCGCTTGAGGCGGCGCTAGTGCTGGCGCTGAGCGGGCGGGGCGGCGGATCCCTTGGCCTTGATGCGCGCGGTGACGGCGGCGATGTCCAGCGGATGCTTCACCACGCGGATGCTGTCCGCGATGCGCCGCACCAGGGCGTCGTCCCCCGTCGAGACCGGGGATACCGCGAAGGCGAAGACGCCATCCGGCGCGGCCGCGCCGATGAGGCAGGCCCTCATCGGCTCGCCTTCCTGCGTGAGACTGAGTTCGGTGATCTTGATGTCGCTGCGTCCCCCGGCGAGGTCGCTGCGGTCGCGTGCTTCCACCTGACCCGCTTTCCGCCGCCAGTAGGCGAGCTCCCATTGCTTGTGCGCCTCCAGCAGGTCCGGCCCGGAGGCGAACTTGCGCCGGTCGGCAAAGGTCAGCATCAGCCCCAGCCCCGGCTTGAGCACGATGTGGAAGCCGTCGTTAAGCTGTGCCTTGCCGCTCACCGTGTATTCCACGTATTCGGCGTCGCCACGCGGCCAATAACCTTCCCATGCGCCGTCGCTGCGGATATAGGCGATGCTGCCGGATTGCCGCCGCGCCTCGCGGGTGTAAGCCAGCTCCGCCGCCTCGGCCGGGAGGGGTGGAAGATCAGCCGCGCTCGCTGCGGCGAGCAGCAGGGGAAGCAGTTTGGGCGTCATGCCAGGGCCTCCTGAATATTGTCAGCAATGAAATCCCTGTGCAGACCGGGGAATGGCGGCTTGGTTCCCTGCCCGACGAGCCGCCGATGCCGTTACATACCCAGGAAATTCATATAGCATAAAGATGACGTTATCTAACAATGACATTATCTCAATATGGGGTTTACCATTAAAATAACCATACTCAGTTTATAACTAAATGCGGGAGTACGGAAATGGGATTTTTTGACCTGAGGAAGGAGTTGCCCGGCTTGATGCCGCATGCCGTCCAGTGGGCCGAGGCCACTGCCGAATATGCGGCGATGTCCGGCAGGCCGCTGGAAGCGGCGGAGCAGGCGCTCGCCCGGCGCGTGGGCGTGGTCCAGCCGGACAAGATCCGCCTGCTGGTCGTGGACCAGATGCCCTATCCCGAGCACCCTCTGCTGCAAGTTGCCGCCATGGCGACCGACTTTCTGGGCCCGCAGAGCCTGGGCCTCACCCTGGGCCATACCGTGGTCGTGCGGCGCGGGCACGAAAGCGCGCGTCTGTATTCGCATGAATTCCGCCACGTGCATCAATACGAGCAAGCCGGTTCGATTGCCGCCTTTTTGCCGGTCTATCTGGAACAGCTGGTGGAAGATGGCTACGCCGACGCCCCGCTGGAGCAGGACGCGCGGGCGCACGAGATCGCGGACTAGCGATCAGGCCGACGTGGCATCGCGCTTGCGGTCGTGGTGTTCGTCCGAGCGTGCGGCCACGCAATCGTCGCAGCGCCCGCAGGTGCAGGGCGCCTCGTCTTCGACATCGCGCGCGCCGTTCATGCCGGCCACGGCTGCGATGTTCAGCACCGCATCGGCCATGAATTGCGCCGCCTCATTCAGGTTGGCGGCCTTCATTCCGGCGTGCATTTTTTCCAGGGCAAACAGCCGCACCGAGAGCTGCGCCGCCACCTTGCCGCACTGCGAAACATTCGCCCCCTCGATGAAGCGCATCGCCGCCGCCAGCGGCGTTTCGCGCGCCGGGACCAGGGAGGGGCGCCGGGACGGCACGGCGGGCGCAGCCGCCCGCAGCGCCAGCGCCTGCTGTTCAAACAGATTGATACCGCTCATGAGTGCTCCCGTCTGCATAGTCAGGAGCTGATTATGCATATATGCATACTGCGGCGGAAGGAGTGGGATAGCGCAAGCGGAGCTGGTGGGCAGGGAAATGGGGCCAAACCAAAGTGCAAGCCGCCGACTGCCGAATGCGCCGCGGTCGGAGTATGATTGCAGCTCCGCCATTCGTGTACGGTTTCAATTTCGGGAGGACAACATGCGCAAATTCATGATCAGCTCGGCGATGCGGTTTTTCTTCTTTTTTACCGGATCGGTCATCTGGCTGGGGATATGGCTGACCGGGTTCTCGGCGGCGCACTGGCTGCTCTATCTGCCGCCCAGCTTCTTCTATTTCGCGGCGGTCAGCGGCATCTGTCCCGGAATGCTGCTTTCGCGCCTGGCCTTCCCCGGAAAGGCGCAGGCTGAACGGACGTAGCGCAGCTTCCCTTTTCCGGACCAGCCGGAATCACGCCTGCAGCGAGGCCATGTCGATGACGAAGCGGTATTTCACATCGCTTTTCATCATGCGCTGGTAGGCGTGGTTGATGTCCTGCATCTTGATCACTTCCACATCGGCAGTGATGCCGTGCTCGCCGCAGAAGTCGAGCACTTCCTGGGTCTCGGGAATGCCGCCGATCACCGAGCCGGCCACCGCCTTGCGCCCCATGATCAGCGGCACCGTGTTCAGCATCGGGTCGAGGTTGCCCAGAAATCCGACCAGCACCAGTGTGCCGTTGAGCGAAAGCGTGGATACGTAGGGGTTGAGGTCGTGGGCATAGGGCACGGTGTCGATGATCAGTTGGAAGCGGCCTTTCACTTTTTCCATCTGCGCGGGGTCGGTGGAGATCACGACCGCGTCCGCGCCCAGGCGGCGCGCATCCTGTTCCTTGCCGGGGGAGCGGGTGAGCAGCGTCACGTGCGCGCCCAGCGCGCGCGCCAGCTTGAGCGCCATGTGGCCCAGCCCGCCCAGGCCGACGACCGCAATGCGGCTGCCTGGCCCCACCTTCCAGTGGCGCAGCGGCGACCAGGTGGTGATGCCCGCGCAGAGCAGGGGTGCGGCACCCGCGAGATCCAGTCCGTCCGGTACCCGGAGCACGAAGCGGTCGGACACCACGATACGGTCTGAATAGCCGCCGTAGGTGGGCGTGTGGTCGTGACGGTCGAAATTGTTGTAGGTGAAGGTCGCGCCGTTCTCGCAATACTGCTCCAGCCCGTGTTCACATGGCGCGCACTCGCGGCAGGAATCCACCATGCAACCCACGGCTACATGATCGCCCGCCTTGAAGCGGGTGACGCCCTTCCCCACGCTGGCGACGCGGCCGACGATCTCGTGCCCGGGCACCAGCGGATAATTGGCGCGGCCCCAGTCGTTGTGCACATAGTGCACATCGGTGTGGCACACGCCGCAATACAGGATGTCGATCACCACATCGTCGGGACGCGGGTCGCGGCGCGTGAAGCGATAGGGTGCGAGGTCTGATTTGGCGGCCTGTGCGGCGTAACCGTGTACGTGCAGAGTCATGGTGGGCCTCCCTTGTCGAGAATTCAGCGGTAATGATGGCATTGCCTTCGCCGGCTGCAAGGCCGGCGGCGCAGTCTCGGCGGCGACAGCAAGCCCGGATGCAGCGGAGCGGAATCCGGTTTGGACCTGTAGATTAACCCATCCCGGATTCCAGTGCATTACATGCCGGGCTACGCTTGCTGTTCAAACAGATTAATGCCGCTCATGAGCGCTCCCGTCTGCATAGTCGGGAGCTGATCATGCAGATATGCATACGGGGCCGGAAGGAGTGGGATAGTCGGAGTGAGAAGGATGCAAGGGTGGGTTGTGTGAAACGCGGCCTTTGCGTACAGTAAACGAGAGGCGGCTTAGCGGCCTTCTCTGCCGTCACGGAATGGCAGCTGTCCTGCAATTCAGTTGGCCATCCTGCCAGCGGAGTTGTGCCCATTTAAGACATTAGCGTTGCAGAAAAACGGACATTGCGTAGGTGGGCAAAAGCATAGCGTTGCCCGCCGCTTGCTTCAGCGTGGGCACGTCTTTCAGCCTTTGCCCACCGTACCCGGTTTATTTAGTTAATTCGGTCAGGCTGCATTTGTTGTCAATGAAGATATTGCGGCCGTCAGTGGTCAAATAATATGAACCCGGCCAAAGTTCCTCATATACGCAGGTCTTCCCATTGGTTGGCGAAGTCAATTTCAGTTCCGCAGTGCCTTCTGATTGCGACCATGGAAATTTCATCCGATAGTAACGGTCGTTGTGTGAATATATAAGGCCATTTGTAGTCAAATAATCTTCCCTGCCATCAAAGTTCACATCCAGTTGCTGAACTGTATATGCGGGGGGTAGTTCACCTACCCATTTCCGAAATTCTGCGCGCTTGCGTTCAAGCTCCCCGCTGCTGGTAATCATGTCCAGCCTTTTTTGCTCCGCAAAATACATTCGCTGGTTACCCGGGTAGGGAATGCAGACATTCAGCTTGTTTTCGGCCAAGGTCATCTGAGGCATGTCCCAATCGGACAGGATGCTGCTGAATGTGTATTCAAAATTAGTGCCATTACGTTCCGCATCCAGGGTGAGTTCAAGCTGGGGTTCTTGGTCTTCAAATTCCCCCCGCCTGATCAGGTCAAACGTGTCCTCCAATTTTCCTTTTTCACGAAACTTATCCATGTTGATTTCGAAGACAGGGTGCTCGCTATCCAGGTACACCAGAGCATGCGCAATCCGGCGGACTTTTTCCCCCTGATTGTAGAATTCGTATTCACTGTATCCGACCATTTTCTCGTTATCGATCCACTCAACCTTGAGGAATGCGTCGCACATCGGGAACTTCTCTCTCAGTTCCTTAGGCGGATTCTTAATGAAGCCAATGTTGTCGATTGCTGACGTGGAAGGGTCATCGGCCATTGCTGAATAAGAGGCAAACGGTATGCAGCAAGCCAAAAGTAAAGCAATTCGCTTCATGATTTCCCCTTAGAACTGCGCCCCGTACGTCTGTTTATGCGTAATTTTGCTCGGGCGACGAAATGTCCGCACATGGGACTACTCCGTCCTATTGGATCGTCCGCTTTGGCGCAGTCTACTTCGCACCGCAATTGGGCGCAATGGCCGATTCGCGTCCAATCTAAGGGTGCACCGCGCTCACTTCCCCGGCTTGCGGAAGTAGACGAGCAGGTCGTGGCCCTTGGTGGCGATGCGCGCGGGGTAGGCGAGGAGCTGGCCGAGGATTTTCAGGGCGCGGTATTTGACCGGGCTGGATTTGTCTTCCGTCAGGCGGACGTTGCGCGTTTCTATCCATTCCACGGCCAGGCCGCTGCGCCTTGCCAGTTCTCCCATGGAGCGCGGCGAGAAGAAGCTGATGTGGCCGCCGAGGCCAAACAGGCTGAAGCCTTCCCACTGTCCGCCCAGGGTCTCCGCCGACCAGCTATGGGCGTTCGGCGTGTTGACCACGAGGATGCCGCCCGGCTTGAGGATGCGCGCGCATTCGGCGACGAGCTCGATGGGGTCGCGCAGATGTTCGACGATCTCGAACAAGGTGATGATGTCAAACTGATCGTCAGAATAGCGCGCGTCGGAAAGGTAACCCTCGTGCACCTGGAATCCGGCGCGGATGGCGGTCTGCGCCGCCTCGCGCGCGGGCTCCACGCCCCGGACCTCGAAGCCCATGTCTTTCGCGATGGCGAGCAGCGCGCCGCTGGAGCAGCCCACGTCCAGCAGCTTCATCCCCGCGCGGTGGCCGAGCAGTTGCTCGGCCTTGCGCAGCCGGCGCGTGACCACCTCGCGGTAGCGGCGCACCGCGCGCGGCTGCGGGCTCGTGCCGTGCGCGGTGTTCCACATCTGCAGCGCGGCGTGATACTGGTCCGTGTTGCAGCCGCTCACCAGTTGGCCGCAGTTGGGGCATTCGAGCAGCGGCCCCTCGGCCACGACGATGCGGCTGGGGCTCAGCGCGGTGTGGCAGATGGGGCAGCGGTGGAAGATCCGCGCGGCATGTTCGGCGTGCGAGTCCATGGAGGATGAGTCCATACTTTGTGGCAAAAGAAGCTCCCGTTCGTGATGGGTTGCGCGGTTTCCCAAATCCGGACGATTGTACCCCAGCCATTCGCGCCCCTGCCAGTCTGCGCCTGCATGCCGCTGCATAGTCACACGCTAGCCGAATGCGCTGCAATGGGGTATCGTTCCATCCGCCAGCCCCATTATGTGCGGCTTATCCGTTGCGATCGTCCAAGTGCCCGTCAAGAAAGGCAGAACGATGAAGATGCCAGGATTTCTGCAATTCCGTCTTGAGAAGTAACGATTCCATGCGCGCGCGCGGAAGTGCCCGGGTGCACGTGGGCAGCGCCTTGCTGCTGCTCGTGCTTTGGTGCGCCGCCGCCTGGCTGATTGCCAGCCGCCATTATGTGCGCCACGCACAGGCGACGGTGGCCGAGGCGACGCAGGACGCGGGCAGCACCGCGCGCAATATCGCCCGCAGCGTTGCGATGACCCTGGACGTGATGCGCGGCGTGCCCGCGCTGGTCGCCAGCCAGGCCGCGGTGCAGCAGGCCAGCGCCCGATTTGCGGCACATGGCGGGGATGACCGGCTGCCTTATGCCGCGCGCAAAGCGCGCTGGGCGGCGGATTCCACGCTCAACAGCGTCAGCCGTCTGCTCGACCGCATCAAGGCCAGTGTCGGCACCGGCAGCGTCTTCCTGCTGGATGCCCACGGCAACTGCATCGCTTCCAGCGACTGGGGCGTGCCGGAATCCCGCGTGGGGAAGGCCTATTCCGGCCGCCCATTCTTCCGCGACGGATTGCAGGGCGGGGGCACCGCGGACTACGGCTTCGATGCCGCCGGCAACGCTCCGGCGCTGTTCTTTTCCGCGCCGGTCAGGGCCGGCGGCGTCACCCGGGGCGTGGTCGTGGTAACCATGGACATGCCCGGGCTGCGCTTCATGATCAGCACGGATGCGGGCTACATTTCCGACGCCAATGGGGTGATCGTCATCGCGCAGGATGCGGCGCTGCTGGGACATGCGCTGCCGGGGGCGGGCGTCAACGTGCTGCCGCCACGCGCCAGGCGCGCCATCTATGGGGAGGCCGAATTTCCCCCGGTGCGCATGACCGAAGGCGCCGACGGTGATTTCCCGACGCTGGTCTACTTTGCCGGCGATCCCGTACCCTATGTCACAGCTTCCGCCGGGCTGGGCGTCTACGGCATGACGGCGCACGTGCGCGACCGGATGACGGCTCTGCAGGAACTCGATCACAACAAAACCTGGCTTGGCGTGCTGCTGGCCGCGCTGGGCGCGATCGTCATCCTCGGCGCGAATTTCGCCACATTCTCCATCCACTCCCTGCGCCGGGAAAAGCGCGTGCTCCAGGAAAGCGAAGCCCGCTTCCGCGGTCTCATCGAGCAATCGCTTACCGGCATCTACGTCTCCCAGGACGGCAAGATCGTTTACGCCAATCCGCGCATGTGCGGGATCTTAGGCCGGCCCGAGGACGAAGTGCTGGGCCACGATTCGGCCGAGTTCTTCCGCGACGATCCGCAAGGCATGCGCACGCTGCTTGATTCCCGCGCCCGGCTGGCGGCGGGCGAGCGCTCGGTGTCGCTGGTTTCGCCCTACACCCGCCCGGACGGCAAGCGCATCGAGGTCGGCACCCATGCCGCCCTCGGCCTGTGGGGGGGCCGCCCGGCCGTGTTCGTGCTGGCGGCCGACATCACCGAGCGCAGGCGCAGCGAGGAGCAACTGGCGGATTACGTGCGGCAACTGGAAAAGGCGATGGAGGGCACGCTGCTTGCCGTCTCCAATATGGTCGAGCACCGCGACCCCTACACCGCAGGACACGAAAGGCGCGTCGGCATCATCGCGGCGGACATTGCCCGAGAAATGGGCTGGGCGGAACGCAAATGCAAGGAACTGGAAATGATCGGCCTGGTGCACGACATAGGCAAGATTGCCGTGCCCGTGGAAATCCTCACCAAGCCGGGCCGGCTCACCGCCGTCGAATACGATCTGGTGAAGGAGCATGCCGAGCGCGGCTACCAGATCCTGAAAGACGTGCAGTTCCCGCTGCCCATCGCGGACATCATCCGCCAGCACCACGAGCGCATTGACGGCAGCGGCTATCCGCAGGGCCTGAAGGGCGAGGAGATCCTGCCCGAGGCGCGCATTCTCGCCGTCGCCGACGTGGTGGAATCCATGGCCTCCTTCCGCCCGTACCGGCCCGCGCTGGGGGTGGAAACCGCGCTGGTCGAGATCGAAAGCCATCGCGGCACGCGCTACGACACCGCCGTCGCCGACGCCTTGCTGAAAATGATTCGCGAGAAGGGTTACCGCCTGCCGGCGTGAGCATGTGCGCGCCTATGGCCATGTCCCACTGCCACGCCTCGTCCGCCGGAATGTTGAGCACCTCAGGCGCATGCTCCAGCGGGTAGGAGGGGGGCAGGCTGCGGCCGTCGCGCGGTTCAGGCCGCGGCGGCCATCGCGGGGGCGGACGGCAGGGTGAACCAGAGCCGGGCGCCTTTGCCCGGTTCGCTGTCTGCGCCGATGGCGCCGCCGTTGCGCTCCACGAATTCCTTGCACAATATCAATCCCAAGCCGGCCCCGGATTCGCCGGTGGCCGCCGCCGTGCGCGAGGTCTGGCCCAGTGCCTTGGCGTCGACGCTGAACAGCGCATCGCGCAGCTCGGCATCCATGCCGATGCCGGTGTCCTCAACCATGATTCGGCAATAGCCGGCCTCCCGGGACAAACTGGCGCGCACCCGCCCGCCGCTTTCGGTGAACTTCAGTGCATTGTCGGTCAGGTTGCGCAGGACGGCGCGCGCCATGCTCTGGTCGGCCAGCACCCAGGCCTCCTCCATGTCCATCTCGAGCGCGATGTTCCGCGCTTGCGCATGCGGGGCGAACAGCCGCTGCATCTCACGCGCCACCTCGCTGATGTCGAAGGGAACCGGCCGCCAGTGAACGTGTTCCCGCTGCAGCGTGGACCAGGTCAGCAATTCCTCGAGCAGGTGGCGCGTGCTTTCGAGCGTGGCGCGGACTTTCTTCAGGCCGTCTTCGGTGAGCTTTTCCACGGTATCCACCATCTCGAAATACAGCGCCATGCTGCCTATCGGCCCACGCAGGTCGTGGGCGATGATGGACATGAACTTGTCCTTGATGGCGTTCGCGTTCCGCAAGCGCTTCGTGCGGTCGGCCACGTCGCGTTCCAGATGCTGGGCATACAGGCGGGTCGCGTCCACCAGCCGCTCCTTCGCCTGCTCTGCTTCGTGGCGGGAGATCCTCACCCGATCCGCCAGCGCCAGCGACAGCAGAGACGCATCCACCAGCATGCCGATGTCTATCGCCCGGTAGCCCCAGATCGAGAACGGGATGATGCCCGAGACGGTGGCGCCGGTCAGGGCCGAGCCCACCAGCCCCGCCACCGTCGCGGGCAGGAAATAGCGGGCGGCCCGGTTACCCTTCACCAGCGACCAGACGCCGAGGAAGATCACGAAGCCGGAATAGGCGCCCACCCACAGGATGCCGCTGGCCATGTGCAGGCCGTAGCCGCCCGGCGCGACGGCGAATGCCGAAACCATGACCGCCGTCATCAGCCGCTTCGTCCAGCGATAGCCCGCGGGCAGGCGGTTCCGGGTGTCGAGAAACACCGTCGCGAACGAAAGCCCGGCCAGTATGAACAGGTAGGTGAAGATCGAGATCGCCCACTTGTTCCAGTCCGGGTGGTTGGGCCAGACGAACTCGAACATCTGCCCGTTGTAGCTGGCATGCATGATCATGAAGCACCCGAGATAGGCGACATAGGCGCCATAGATCCGGTCGCGCACCGAGAAGAACAGGAACAGGTTGAAGACCAGCAGCGCGCCCAATGCCGCATAGACGGCGCTGAAATACGCCGATTGTCCGTTCTCCGCCGCATAGAATGCGCTCTTGTCCCACAGCGTCATCCTGACCAGTTGCGGCGCGCTTTTGTCCGCGCCCCACCACGGTTCGCGCGAGCGCGCGCGCAGCAGCAGGCGGCTGCGGCCCGGAGGCAGGCTCAGTTCGAAATTGGTCCTGCGGTCCGGTGCCGCGCGATGCGAGAAGGGCAGGCTGGCGCCGCCCGTCATCTCCTGCATCGTGCCGTCGGGCCGCACCAGGGTGATTTGCGCCTCGTCCAGCCAGCCAGGGTCGAGCACCAGCAGGCGCTGCAGCGGGGCAGGGCCGGGATTGGCCAGCGGAACGAGGAACCAGTAACTCACCTCGTGCAGGACGGAGTCGGGAATGTCGCCGGAGGGCCCGCTGCCCTTCCAGGGCAGGCGCAGCATGTCGGCGGCGGTCAGCCTGTTCGAGGGATCGGCGATGACCTTTGCCCAGGGAGCGAGATGCACCTCGGGCTGAGCCGCATCAGCGCATGCCACGCCGCGATCGAATGGCGCGGCCTGCGCGCCCGCAGTGAGCGGGCAGCACAGCAGCAACGTCCCGACAACGGTGGCGCGAAATGACATGGGCTGGCCTTGCGAAGGTGAAACACGGTCATTATCGGCGACAGAACGCCTTTTCTTTCGGCAATTATAGCGAAGTTCGGAACGATTTCCTTGTGGAATTCATGGGATTATGCGCAAGCGCGGATATGCGCGATGTATGCGCTACACAGGGTTTGTGCGGCGGCCCAAGCCACCGGTGGCGCAGGTGCGCGTAGGCCGGCAGCGAGGAAGACGCAGCGGGCCCGCAGCTTAGGGACATATGCCGTGCGGCATGCCTTTGGCATTTGCGGCTTCGCCTTCGCAAGACCAAGGGGGCAATAGCACGCTAGCCGGCGCGGCGCCTGTGCAGGGGCACAACAGGCGCACAAACTGCCGCTTCGGCAGTATGATGGGCTGCGTCCAATCCACTTTTGGGCGGCCTGTTGACCCACAAAGGAGATCACTATGAAGATACGGCACGTACTCATGTTCTCTGCAGGACTCCTCGTGTCCACCCACGCGCTGGCAGATGGCGCAACGCTAGCCAGGAAAAGCGGCTGCATGGCGTGCCATGCCGTCGACAGCCGGCTGGTGGGCCCGTCTTTCAAGGAAATCGCGGCGAAATACAAGGGCGACAAGGAAGCGGCCGCGAAGCTGGCCGGGAAAATCCGCAGCGGCGGATCGGGGTCGTTCGGGTCCACGCCGATGCTCCCCGCGCCCGCATCTGTCAGCGACGCCGACATCAGGACCATCGTGGCCTGGATTCTGAGTCTGAGCTAGCTCACGCAGGCTGCAACAAGGGCAGAGCATTGGCCCGGCAGCAAATGTCCGCCAATGCGCACGTCGCGAACCTTTCCGCGAACGCCTGAAACGGTCTACTTCTTTTGCCTGGCCTTGCGCGCCGCCGGCTGCGGTTCCGGAGCGGGGCGCTCGTGGCTCGCGGGGGAATGCAGCCCTGGTATGCCTTGCAGGTATTTGTCGCCGATGACCTTGGCTTCGCGCTGCAAAAATTCCAGGAAGGCCTGGGCCACGACCGAGAGCTGTTTGTTGCGCGGGTAGGCGAGGTACCAGTGGCGGCGGATGGGAAAGTGCTTCACGTCGAGCAGCACGAGGTCTTCGCTGCCGTGTTCCAGGGGCACGGTGTGGGCGGAGAGCACCGCGATGCCGAGGTTGGCGGCCACGGCCTGCTTGATCGCCTCGTTGCTGCCCAGTTCCATGCGCACGTTGAGCTTGAGCCCGCGCTCGGCGAAGAATTGCTCGGTGGCGAGGCGGATGCCGGACCCCGGCTCGCGCATGATGAAGGCTTCCTCCGCCAGGCGCTGGGCAGAGATGGCTTTTTCCGCCGCCAGCGGGTGGCTGCGCGCGGCGACCACCACCAGCGGATTTTCCAGGAAGGGTTCGATCACGACATCCGCCTCCTCGGGCAGGGCGCCCAGCACGTAGAGGTCGTCCTGGTTTTCGGCCATGCGCTGCAGCACGCGTTCGCGGTTGGTCACCTTGAGCGAAACGTCGATGCCGGGATAGTCCTGGCAGAACTGGCCGAGAAGGCGCGGGATGAAATACTTCGCGGTCGTGATCACCGCCAGCCGCAGCTTGCCCGCCTTCACCCCCTTCATGTCGGAAATCAGCATCTCGTAGCGTTCCAGGCTGTCGAAGACCTCACGGCAGGTCTTGAGCAGGGCCTGTCCGGCATCGGTGAGGTAGATGCGCTTGCCGATCTGCTCGATCAGCGGCAGGCCGATCACGTCGCTTAACTGCTTGAGCTGGATGGAGACCGTGGGCTGGGTGAGGTAGAGCTCTTCCGCGGCGCGGGTGACGCTGAGATTGCGTGCGACCGACTCAAATACCTTGAACTGGCGCAGGGTTGCGTTTTTCATCAAGCCGGCTTTTTCCATGGGCTGTATGCCTTTTTTCGATCCATAGACTATAGTCTATCGTTTGCATCGAAAAATACAATTATTATTTATGGTTCGCCTTGGCTATAGTCTGTCCACGCTCAATTGAGCGATGCGTTCCCCGGCTCTGCCGGGGGATATAAAAAAAGTCCTCCGGTTACGCGGGGGGTAAGTTAAACATGAATCCTGAGGAGCTTGCCATGGCCGTCAAGACCTATAACGCAGGCGTGAAAGAATATCGCGCCACCTACTGGATGCCGGAGTATACCCCGCTCGACACCGACATCCTTGCTTGTTTCAAGATCACCCCGCAGCCGGGCGTGGACCGCGAGGAAGCGGCCGCGGCCGTTGCCGCCGAGTCTTCGACCGGCACCTGGACCACGGTGTGGACCGACCTGCTGACCGACCTCGATTACTACAAGGGCCGCGCCTATCGCATCGAGGACGTGCCCGGCGACGACACCTGCTTCTATGCTTTCATTGCCTACCCGATCGACCTGTTCGAGGAAGGCTCCGTGGTGAACGTGTTCACCTCGCTGGTGGGCAACGTGTTCGGCTTCAAGGCCATCCGTGCGCTGCGTCTGGAAGACGTGCGCTTCCCCATCGCCTACGTGAAGACCTGCGGCGGCCCGCCCAACGGCATCGAAGTCGAGCGCGACAAGATGAACAAGTACGGCCGTCCGCTGCTGGGCTGCACCATCAAGCCGAAACTGGGCCTGTCCGCCAAGAACTACGGCCGCGCCGTGTACGAGTGCCTGCGCGGCGGCCTGGACTTCACCAAGGACGACGAGAACGTCAACAGCCAGCCGTTCATGCGCTGGCGCGACCGCTTCCAGTTCGTGCAGGAAGCCATCGAGAAGGCCGAGCGCGAGACCGGCGAGCGCAAGGGTCACTATCTGAACGTGACCGCGCCGACCCCGGAAGAGATGTACAAGCGCGCCGAGTTTGCCAAGGAAATCGGCTCGCCCATCATCATGCACGACTACCTGACCGGCGGCTTCTGCGCCAACACCGGCCTGGCCAACTGGTGCCGCGACAACGGCATGCTGCTGCACATCCACCGCGCGATGCACGCCGTGCTGGACCGCAACCCGCACCACGGCATCCACTTCCGCGTGCTGGCCAAGGCCCTGCGTCTGTCCGGCGGTGACCACCTGCACTCGGGCACCGTGGTTGGCAAGCTGGAAGGCGACCGCGAGGCGACCCTGGGCTGGATCGACATCATGCGTGACAGCTACATCAAGGAAGACCGTTCGCGCGGCATCTTCTTCGACCAGGACTGGGGCTCCATGCCCGGCGTGATCCCGGTGGCCTCCGGCGGCATCCACGTGTGGCACATGCCCGCGCTGGTGAGCATCTTCGGCGACAACTCCGTCCTGCAGTTCGGCGGCGGCACGCTGGGCCACCCCTGGGGCAATGCGGCGGGCGCTGCAGCCAACCGCGTGGCGCTGGAAGCCTGCGTCGAGGCGCGCAACAAGGGCGTCGCCATCGAGCGCGAAGGCAAGGCCATCCTGACTGAAGCGGCAAAGAGCTCGCCCGAACTGAAGATCGCCATGGAAACATGGAAAGAGATCAAGTTCGAGTTCGACACCGTCGACAAGCTGGACGTCGGTCACAAGTAATGCGGCGATGCGGGTGCGCGCCCCGGCGAAATACAAAAGTGTGGCGCGCCCTGCAACCGGCCAACCAACGAAATAAAGGAGCAAATCATGAGTGAAGTAATGGATTACAAGTCGCGCGTCAGCGATCCTTCCAGCCGCAAGTTTGAGACCTTCTCCTACCTGCCGGCGATGAACAAGGACGACATCCGCAAGCAGGTGGAATACCTGGTGAGCAAGGGCTGGAACCCGGCCATTGAGCATACCGAGCCCGAGCACCTGATGGATTCCTACTGGTACATGTGGAAGCTGCCCATGTTCGGCGAGACCGACGTGGACAAGATCCTGGCCGAGGCGGACGCCTGCCACAAGGCCAATCCCAACAACCACGTACGCCTGATCGGCTACAACAACTTCACCCAGAGCCAGGGTACGGCGATGGTGATCTACCGCGGCAAGACTGTATAACGCAGCGGTTTCCCCGCCGCCGCCTCTCTCCGGTGGCGGGGAATTTTCAGGCGCATCCGCGCACGGACGCAAGCATGTTCGCCGGCCCCGATGACGACCGGCCGGGTGTTTGCGCCCCTGTACAGGGCAGCAGATGGATTCCAGAGGAACTGGAGCAATAGTTTAAGAATGGAGAGCCAGCCATGAGCGACATCATCAAACAGTACCGTATCGAAAACGAACCCTACTACCGTCCGGTGTCAGACGAAGTCGAACTGTTCGAAGCCGCCTACGGGGTGCGCATGCCGATGATGCTGAAAGGCCCCACCGGTTGCGGCAAGACGCGCTTCGTGGAGCACATGGCGTGGAAACTGGGAAAGCCGCTGGTCACCGTGGCCTGCAACGAGGACATGACGGCCTCCGACCTGGTCGGCCGCTTCCTGCTCGACGCCAGCGGCACCCGCTGGCAGGACGGCCCGCTGGCCATTGCCGCGCGCTACGGCGCCATCGTCTACCTGGATGAGGTGGTCGAGGCACGCCAGGACACCACCGTGGTGATCCACCCGCTGACCGACAATCGCCGCGTGCTGCCCCTGGAAAAGAAGGGCGAGCTGGTGCACGCCCACCCCGACTTCCAGTTGGTGATCTCCTACAACCCCGGCTACCAGTCGCTGATGAAGGACCTCAAGCAGTCCACCAAGCAGCGCTTCGGCGGACTGGACTTCAACTATCCCGAGCACGACATCGAGACCGAGATCGTGGCCCATGAAACCGGCGTGGCGGCCGAGACCGCGGACAAGCTGGTATCCATCGCCGAGCGCGCGCGCAACCTCAAGGGCCACGGCCTGGACGAGGGCATCTCCACCCGCATGCTGGTGCATGCGGGCAGCCTGATCTCAGCCGGGGTCGACGCGGTGAAGGCCTGCCGCGTGGCGCTGGTGCGTCCGATCACCGACGATCCGGACATGCGCGACGCCCTGGATGCGGCAGTCACCACCTACTTCTGAACGGGGGGATGCCATGGGCGTCAACCTGACCGACTACGAAGAGCTGCTGGAAGCGCTTTCGCCCGAGCAGCGCGACAGCCTGAACGCCGCCTGGCACGATGCGGCCAAGGTATTCAGCGCCCGCGGCCTGGATAACTACGTCAAGGGCGCGGCCGCGCTGAAAAGCCTGGGCCGCGGCGACGAAGTGGTGGCCGCCTGGATAGACCACGCCCCGCAGGTCGCCAAGGAAATCGGCGAGGATATGATCCCCGACCTGGTGCAGACCGCGCTGTCACTGGCTTCCAAAACCTCGGGCTCGGTGATCGAACTGATGCTGAGCACCGCGCCCACCGCCGCGGCGCGCCTGGGCGACGATGCGCTGTTCGGCGCCTACCTGCAATTCCTGTCCCAGCTCCTGGCGCAGGCCCCGCGCGGCGTGCGCCCGATGCTCGAAAACCTGGAGCCGCTGTTCGGCCAGCTCACCCTGGGCGGCCTGCGGCGCTGGGCGATGTGGGGCGCGCACGCCTACCGTACCGATTATCCCGCGCAGGCCAGCTATTTCGGGCTGCTGTCGCGCGAGTCGCAGGCCATGCTGCAGAAGGAGCGCAAGGGCACGCTGTTCGTCGACGTGCAGCGCCGCATCAACATGTATTTGCGCGCACTGTGGGCGCGCGACTTCTTCATGAAGCCCACCTCCGGCGACTTCGAATCGCGCGAGGGCTACAAGCCCTTCGTCGAAGGCTACTTCATCCACCTGCCCGACGCCTATGACGACTACGCCGAGGGCGAGGTCGAGATCTCCGGGCTAGAGATGTATCGCGCGGCCGCCGCGCACAGCGCCGCCCATATCGTGTTTACGAAAGCGCCCATCTCCGCCGAGGCGCTCAATCCATGGCAGATGGCGGTAATCAGCGTCATCGAGGATGCGCGCGTGGAAACCCTGGCGTTGAAGCGCTTCCCCGGCCTGAAAAAGCTCTGGGTGCAACTGCACAGCATCACGCCGGCACAGTCGGCCACGGCGGGTGATTACCTCAACCGCCTGGCGCGCGCGCTGCTTGACGACGGCTATGCGGACGGTGATCCGTGGATCGCCCAGGGCCGCGTGCTGTTCAAGCAGGCCGCCGAAAGCCTGGAGAGCAACCAGGTGTCGTGGGACATCGGTGTGCAGCTCGCCCATGCGTTCAGCGAAAAGCGCATCGCCTTCAATCCGCGCAGCGATGTGCTCAGCGCCGCATATCGCGACGACAACCGCTATTTCTGGGCGTTCGAGGAATTCGATTTTGACCAGGCCATCGCCGCGGGCTACGAAACGCCCGCGCAGGTGCGCAAGTACGTGAACGTGATGGAAATGGCGAACGAGATCGACGTCGAGACCGCGGGCGATGATGCCGAGGAAATCTGGGTGCTGGGCACCGAGCTTTTCCCCTACGAGAGCATCGGCGACGAGAGCGGCGGCAAGTCGTTCAACGAGATGGAGGGCAAGGAGCCGGTGTCCGCGCCGTATCACTACTCGGAGTGGGACTACCAGATCCAGCTCGAGCGTCCGTCCTGGGCTACCGTGCTGGAAAAGCGCCCCAAAGCCGGCGACCTGCGGGTGATAGACGACATCGCAGCCCGGCACAAGCGCACCATAGGCCGCCTCAAATTCCTGCTCGATGCGTTGCAGCCGCAGGGCGTGACCCGCATCCGCAAGCTGGAGGACGGCGACGAGGTGGACATCAACGCCGCGCTGCTGGCGATGACCGACATGCGCATGGGGCAGCAGCCCGACCCGCGCATCATGATGCGCTCGGTGCGCAAGGTGCGCGACATCTCGGTGCTGGTGCTGCTCGACCTCTCCGAATCCACCAACGAGACCGTGGCCGGCCATGACTACAGCGTGCTCGACCTGCAGCGCCAGGCCACGGTGCTGCTGGCGGATGCCATCCACAAGGTGGGCGACCCGTTTGCGATCCATGGCTTCTGCTCCGACGGCCGGCATAACGTGGAATACTTCCGCTACAAGGATTTCGACCAGCCCTACGACGACATGCCCAAGGCGCGCCTGTCCGGCATGAGCGGCCAGCTTTCCACGCGCATGGGCGCGGCAGTGCGCCATGCCGGGCACTACCTGAAGCTGCAGAAGTCGTCGAAGAAGCTGCTGCTGGTGATCACCGACGGCGAACCGGCGGACGTGGACGTGCGCGACCCGCAATACCTGCGCTACGATACCAAGAAGGCGGTGGAGGAACTGGCGCGCAATGGCATCACCACCTACTGCATGAGCCTGGACCCGCGCGCCGACCAGTATGTGTCGCGCATCTTCGGCGCGAAGAACTACATGGTGGTCGATCATGTCGAGCGGCTGCCGGAGAAGCTGCCCCTGCTTTATGCAGGACTGACGAGGTAAGGTCATGCTGATCCACATGGACGACCTGCTGCGCCATGCCCGGGCGAACGGCTACGCCGTCGGCGGCTATGACGTGGTCAGCCTCGAATTCCTGGAGGCGGTCGTGGCGGCCTGCGAGCGCGATGCCGCGCCGGCCGTCCTGAGCCTGGCCGAGTCGCACTTCCCGCATTACGATTTCGAGCTGCTGATGGCGGCGGTCGCGGCCGCCGCCCGGCGTGCCCGCGTGCCGCTGGCCATCCACCTCGATCACGGCACCACGCTGGAATCCGTGCGCCGCGCGATTGCGCTCGGGTGCAATGGAGTCATGCTGGACGCCTCCCATCTGCCGTACGACGAAAATGTGCGTCTCAGCGCCGAGGCCGTGGCCCTGGCCCGCAGCTGCGGCATCCCGCTGGAGGGAGAGCTGGGCTACGTGCCCGGGGTGGAGGGCGAGGACGCCGAACTGCATCCGGGCGAAGTGCGCATGACCGAGCCCGATGAGGCGCGTCGCTTCGTGGCAGCCACCGGCGTGGACTGCCTCGCCGTTTCCGTCGGCACCGTGCACGGCCGCATGCGCGGCACGCCGCAACTGGACTTCGAGCGGCTGGCGGCCATCCGCGACGCGGTACCCGTGCCGCTGGTCATCCATGGCGGCACCGGGCTTGGCGACGAGCAGTACCGGCAACTGGTCGCCCACGGCATGACCAAGCTCAACTACTACACCGCGCTGTCCGATGCCGCCGCTGCCAGCATCCGCGCCCGCACGGCGGCGGGCGGGAGTGCGGGTTTCACCGGCCTGCTGGCCGATGCGCGCGCGGCCGTCGGCAATGAGGTCTCGCGCATGAACGGCCTGCTCGGAGCGGCGGGACGGGCGCAGGCGGTCGCGGGCGCGTGCCGCCGGTGGCGCGAAGTGATGCATGCCATCGAATTCAATTTCGATGAAGGCATGGATGAACCGCAGCAGCAAGCGGCCCTGGCGCGCGGGGTGCGGGACCTGGCGGGCATCCCCGGCGTGCGCGCCGTGGAGACGGGCCGCGCCATCAAGCCTGATGCGCGTTACCGCCGGTTATGGCACATTCGCTTTGCCAGCCCGGCCGTGGCGGAAAGCTATGCCGTCCACCCCGCACACCGGGCCTACGCTGACGAATGCTTCCGGCCATCGGCGCCGGATCGCCTGACCATAGACTACATAATGGACGAACAATGACTGATCCCAAGACATACGTCGGCTTTTACAAGGACCGGCACGGCATCACCCAACTGGGCCGCGTCGTGCTGGATGGCTGGGTGTTCGGGCTGATTCCGGACACCGAGGATTGCGCCGGCTGGGAACTGGGCCGCATGCAGGCGCTGATGGAGCGGGTGCAGCAGGAATGGGACAAGTACGCCAACCTGCCGAGCCGCCTGGCGCCGGAACTGCGCGAGCGCCACGAAAAAATCTATGCGACGGCAATGGCCGAGGCGCGCGGCAAAGGCTGGGACCCGGAGCTGGGCGACGACGAATGAGCGCTGTCAGGCGCCGGACGGTCGCTGCGGTGCGGGGAATTTCAGCACCGTGGCATCGCCGCTGAAGCGCTCCTTGGCCGCCAGCTCTGCCAGCGCGCGCGGCAGCTCGGCCTGCAGGCGCGGCATCAGGTCGGCGGCGTGCGCGCGGTAATACACCGCCTCGTAGGGGACGGGGTCGTCCAGTGAAGAGCGCTCCTGCGGGCGGAAATTGCGCCAGGCGATGTCTATCCAGCACTTGGTGTTGCCGTCGAGGAAAACGAACTCCGCGGCATCGATGATCGCCAGGTATTGCATGGAACGTATCGGTACGAAGAAAGCGCCGGATGGACTGCGGGCCAGCAGGGTGTGCGCAATATTGTAGGTCGCGGCAGGCAGTGCGCGCGGCTCAGCGCCGATTTCCGGGGCTCTGTAGCAGATGATTTCCATGTGTCCATTTTACAGAATGGCAGATATGACAAAAGCACAATTTGAATCCCGTATCGCCAGTTTGCCATTGCTCAGCCGTGGCAAGGTACGCGACATTTACGATGTGGACGCGGAGCATCTTCTGATTGTCACGACGGATCGGCTGTCCGCGTTCGACGTGGTTCTGCCTACGCCCATACCGGGCAAGGGCGCCGTATTGACGAAAATTTCCGATTTCTGGTTCGAGCGGCTGCGGCACATCATCCCCAACCACCTCACCGGCATTCCCCCGGAATCGGTGGTGGCCGCGGATGAGCGGGATCAGGTGGCGGGCCGCGCCATTGTCGTGAAGAAGCTCAAGCCGCTGCCGATAGAAGCCATCGTGCGCGGCTATCTGGTGGGCTCGGGATGGAAGGAATACCAGAAGTCCCGCAGCGTATGCGGCATCCCCCTGCCGGAGGGGCTGCGCGAAGCCGACAAATTGCCGGAGCCGCTGTTTACTCCCTCAACCAAGGCGGAGGCGGGCGCTCACGACGAAAACATCAGCTACGCGCAGGCCGAACAACTGCTTGGCAGGACACTCGCCGCGCAGGTGCGCGATGTGTGCATCGCCCTTTACCGGGAAGCATCTGCGTATGCGGCAACCAGGGGCATTATCATCGCGGACACCAAATTCGAATTCGGTCTGGATGAGGCGGGCATGCTGTACCTCATCGACGAAGCGCTGACCCCGGACTCGTCGCGGTTCTGGCCGGATGACCTGTATCGGCCCGGCAGCAACCCGCCCAGCTTCGACAAGCAATATGTGCGCGACTGGCTGGAAGGATGCGGATGGAACAAGCGCGCGCCCGGACCCGAGCTGCCGCCCGAGGTGGCGGCCAGGACCGGCGAAAAATACCGCGAAGCGCTGACTCGGCTGACGGAGAGCCATATCGACAAACTGATCGACGGATTCAGGCGGTTCCGCAGCCAGCATTATGAAGAGAATCGCGATTTGTTTGAGCGCCTCATGACCCAGGGGCAATCGCCCAAAACCATTGTTGTCGGTTGCTGCGACTCCAGGGTGGATCCCGCAATCGTGACCAACTCCGACCCCGGGGACTTGTTCATCATCCGCAATGTGGCCAATCTGGTTCCGCCATATGAGGTCAGCGGCAGCCATCATGGCACCAGCGCTGCGCTCGAATTCGGGGTGTGCCAGCTGGAAGTGGAGAACATCATCGTCCTGGGGCATGCTCACTGCGGGGGCGTTCGCGCGCTGATGAGCAGGGCGCCGGGCAGCGAGCCGCAGGATGGATTCATTTCCGGATGGATGAGGATAGCCGTCAATGCCCGCAACCGCGTGCTGGCCCGCATGCCGGGACTGTCGTTGGACGCACAGGCGCACGCCTGTGAATTGGAAGCCGTCAAGGTGTCCCTGGACAACTTGCTGACCTTCCCATGGATACTGGAGCGCGTGGCGCAGAACAAGCTGGCGCTGCATGGCTGGTATTTTGACATGGAGCGAGGAGAATTGCTGCGCTACAACCCCGGCAGCAACCGCTTCGAGGCATTGGCATGAATCGGACGGACATCAGTACAGAATCACAGTTTTCAGGAGAAACACCATGACGAAGGAAAGCGCGCGCAACACTGATATTAATCAAGGATCCGGCAAGAGCCTGGTCGGCATTCTGACCGGCAGCCCCAATGACCTGCCCACCGTGATCAAGGTGCGTGACATGCTGACCGATCTGGGAATTCCCAGCGAGGTGGTGGTCGCGTCGGCGCACCGCACCCCGGACAAGGTGCTCGCCTATCTCGACCGCGCGCACCGCGAGGGCGTGCAGGTGCTGATCGGCTGCGCGGGCATGGCCGCCCACCTGGCCGGCGTCATCGCGGGCCACACGCGGCTGCCGGTGATCGGCCTGCCGCTTTCCGGCGGCATGATGTCTGGGCTGGATGCGCTGCTCTCCACGGTGCAGATGCCGCCCGGCGTGCCCGTGGCCACGGTTGCGGTGGACGGCGCGAAGAATGCGGCGATGCTGGCCGCGCGCATCCTCGCCCTGAAATATCCGGAAATCGACGGCGCGCTGGAAGCCGCCGCGCAGAAGGAGCGCGCGCGCTACGACAAGTCCGCCGACGAAGCCCTTGCCGGTCTCGCAAAAAAATAACAGGAGGCTGTCATGGCGCTCGTCCAGTTCGTCGACATGGTGGGCCACGCCTACCGCCACAACTACGCGGTGGGCGCATTCGGCGTGGATGACCAGGCGATGCTCGATGGCGTACTGGCCGCGGCGGAAGCCAGCCGTGCCCCGGTCATCCTCAATCTGATCGAGTCGCACTTTGCGGAGCGCGACTTCGAGCTGTTTGCGCCCACCGTGGTGGCGGCTGCGCGCCGCGCGGCGGTGCCGGTTGCCATCAACTTCGACCACGGCACGGCGCTGGCCGCGGCCGCGCGGGCGATCTCCGCCGGCTGCAACGCGGTGATGGTGGATGCCTCCATGCAACCGCTGTCGGACAATCTGCATCTCACGCGCGAGGTCGCTGCGATGGCGCATGCCTGCGGCGTGGCGGTGGAGGGTGAACTGGGCTATGTGCCGGGCGTGGAGGGCGAGAGCGCGGACGAACATCCCGGCGAGCTGGCCTACACCTCGGCCGCCGAGGCCAAGGCCTATGTCGAGCGCACGGGCGTCGATTGCCTCGCCGTCTCCATCGGCACCGTGCACGGCCGCATGAAGGGAGCGCCCAAGCTGGACTACAACCGCCTGGCCAAGATCCACGGCGCGGTGAGCGTGCCCCTGGTGATACACGGCGGCACCGGCCTGAATGAAGAGCAGACCCGCCGCCTCATTTCGCACGGCGTGGCCAAGATCAACTACTACACCGGGCTGGCCGAGGCCGCCGCGAAGCGCATCCGCGCGAACGCCGCCGCCAGCGCGGGCAAAGGCTATGCCGCCTTGCGGGCCGGCGTGCGCGATGCGGTGCGCGAGGAAGTGGAACGCTGCATCCGCGCCTGGGGCAGTGGCGGCCGGGCGGCCGAGGTGCTGAGCCAGTGCAGGCCGTGGCAGGAGGCCGCGCATGTCGCGCTGCTGCATACGCCGGAGGACCCGGAAGGCGCGCGCAGCGGCGATATGGCCGCCGTCCTGCGCGAAGGCCGCCAGGCGCTGCAGAGCATTCCCGGCGTGCGCGACATCCGTGTCGGCCAGGCGATGGGCCGCGACGGCCAGTACCAGTATTGCCTGCTGGTCACGCTGGCGAGCCCCGCGGCCATCCCCGCCTTTCAGGACCACCACGCGCTGCGCGCGCTCACCGGCAAGGCGGCATTCGCCCTGGACAATAGCGTGCTCGCGCTGGAATTCGCCGAGCTTTAGTCTGCCGCGCCTGGCTGTCTGCTTTTCCGTTTTGCGGCCGCCGTCATCCGGCGGCACTTTTTTGGGCAGTCTTGTCCGTGCCGCCGAGGCGCGTATGCCTGGGGGCATTGCAGTACAATCGCGGCGCACGCCGCCATCGCGGGAATGTGCGGAATACCCGGCGGCGTGCGACGGTACGCACAGGGAGGAAGCAGATGAAAAGGTATTCAATCACCATCGCGGCCATGCTGGCATTGATCGCCAGCGCCGCCCATGCCAGCGGCGGCACGCCGAAGTTCATCGACTATCCGGTCGCGCACATCTACAAGGGCAAGCATGGCCCGGTAAAGCCGGAAGCCGATGACTCGCCGGACTTCAAATGGCAACTCAAACAAACCCTCAAAGGACGGGTGAATTTTGCCGGGCATTACATTGTCTTTACCTATGACTGCGGCACCGCCTGCATTACCGGCTCCATCGTGGACGTGATCAGCGGAGAGGTTGTGGATGGCTTTCCGGATGGCTACGTCATCGGCGATGACTCGGATTCATTTTCCGCCGACTACCGCGCCAACAGCCACCTCCTGATCATCACCGGCATCAGCGGCAGCGATGTCAGCGATTCACCCCGTCCAAAAACCCGGTGTTTTGTTATGGGCCGGGAGAAGCTGAAAGAGATCAGCTGCCGATAGCAGTAGTGGGCCTGGTGCTATTGAGGCGGGGCAGAGCGATCAGTGCGCGCTCTGCTTTTCCGGCGGGGCGATGTCCGATACCGTGCGCTTGCTGAGGTCCACGAACCACGACATCAGGATGCGGCCGTTCACCTTGTAGCTGACGTAGAACCAGTGGGTGGAATCGAAGATGCCGGGGCCGAACGGCCGCTTGACGATCCAGTCGCGCTCCAGCGTATCCGACCACCAGTCGGATTCCGAAACCTTCCGGTCGGCGGCCTGTATTTCTGCGCGCTGCCTGGTGGCGACCAGGTTGATCGCTTCCAGCACGGGATTGCGTCCGGTGGTCATGTCCAGCGCGGCGGCCGGGGTTTTGCCATGTATGATGCGCTCGCGCCGGACGGGTTTATTCCGCGTCGTTGCGCGCTCCTGGCCGGTTTGCGGGGTCTTGGCATGCGGGTGCCGGCGCGTCTTGCGTTCGACGGCTTGGTGCGCCTCCGGCTTTTCTTCAGTTGTCTTGCGTTCGGACGCCTTCTCCTCGATACCCTTGAGTTCAGGAAGGGGCGCCGCCGCCGCCGGGCGTGGCGCGGCTGCTGCCGGCATTGATGCGCCTGGGCCCGACACGCGGGGGGCGGACCCGTTTTGAGCGGGCATGCTCAGCGGCGAGGCGGTCTGGCTTGGTGCGCTTTGGGCCGGTGCGCTTGCCGCGGCGGCTTGTTCGGCAACGGGCGCGCCTTGGGCCGGCGCGGCCTGCGCCGACGTGCTCACGGCTGCAGCCGGCTCTGCCGCGCTGGCGACGGAAGCCGAGATGAGCAGCAACGGCAAGATGTAAAGAGCGTTCATCGCGGGTTGCCTCGCTGAAAATTCTTTGCTTCCATTATTCTATTTTCCCCATACTTAAACAAGCTATAGGGGTTAGCGCAGCCCGGCCGCCCGCGGCGGCGCAGGTCAGGGGCGGGATTTGCGCCCGGAATGATGCGATCCGGGGTGTTTTTTTCCGCGTTGCGCCTTCCGGATTCGGGCGGGCTTGTGCCCCCGTGCGGCGGAGTGTGCGTCCGGGTCCAGCAGCGCCACCAGCTCGGGATCGCCTGTGCTGCGCGCGATGTCCAGCGCGGTGATGCCGGCCTGCGAGCGCAGGTCGCGCCGCGCATGTTTCTCCACCAGGAAGCGCACCACGTCGGCGTGGCCGCCCTCGGCCGCATACATCAGCGCCGTCTCGCCGTTGATGTCGCGCATGTTGATGTCAGACCCCCAGCCCTGCAGCGCCTTCACCGCATCGAGATTGCCCTTGTTCGCGGCCACCATCAGCGCAGTACCGCCCTTGGGGCCGGGCGCGTCGATGTGGGCGCGGTAAGCGAGCAGCAATTCGATCATCTGCGCGC
>Ga0075276_10000054_pt1 | contig 36135 bp, 33 predicted proteins | sample SF_Rice_5C_80N_4_FD_69770 | JGI IMG/M metagenome (GOLD analysis project Ga0075276, IMG submission 69770) | Rice paddy soil microbial communities from Twitchell Island, California, USA - SF_Rice_5C_80N_405 | ecosystem: Environmental > Terrestrial > Soil > Paddy field/soil | place: USA: Twitchell... | reverse complement strand
CGCGGCCAAGCCGAACACAAGGTCGCATTTGAGGATACGCTGACTTACCACGATCCCCACTTGCCGCCCGTCTTTTCCACGCCGCACATGATCGGCTTGATGGAAGTAGCAGCCTTCCGCGCCCTGCAACCCTATTGCGAAGGCGACGAGATCAGCGTAGGCACGGCCATCAACATCGAGCACCGCGCTGCCACCGGCGTGGGCGCCCTGGTCCAAGCTGAGGCCACGCTGCAGTCCGCCAATGGCCGCTTTTATGTGTTCCGGGTGAGCGCCCGCGATGACCATCAGGAGATCGGTTCGGGCACCGTAAGCCGCGCCGTGGTCAGCCTGAGCAAGTTTATGCTGCGGGTTGCAAAAAGCAGCACTTAGCCTTTAGCACTTAGCATTTGGCCCTTGAACTGACTTTGTTTTCCGGAATCACCAGTACCGTCCGATGGCGAAGTGCTAATCGCCAAAACGCCATATGAATCCTGACCGCCAAAAATCGCTCGCTGACTGCTTCCGTCAACTCCACCACGGCCCCAACATCCTCGTCCTCGCCAATTGCTGGGACGTGGCCAGCGCCCGCGTGCTGGAAGCGGAGGGCGTGCCCGCCATCGCCACCAGCAGCGCCGGAGTCGCTTTTTCCCTCGGGTATCCCGACGGGCAGCGCATCTCGCGCGATGAAATGCTGGCGGTGGTGGCGCGCGTGGCGAAAGCCGTGAAGGTGCCGGTCACCGCCGATGTCGAGTCCGGCTACGGCCCCCACCCCCAGGATGCGGCTCGCACCGCCCAGGCTGTGATCGAAGCCGGAACTGTGGGCATGAACCTGGAGGACAGCAGGGACGAGTCCGATACGGCGCTGGCTGATCTCTCTTTGGCGGTGGAGAAAATCCGCGCCGTGCGCGAAGCCGGCAGCAAGGCCGGCGTGCCCCTGGTTATAAATGCCCGCACCGACGTTTATCTCAATCAGGTGGGCGCGCCCGAATCGCGCTACGACCACGCGCTGCGCCGGGCTGTCGCTTTCCGCGATGCCGGCGCGGACTGCATATTCCTGCCTGGCATTAAGGAGCAGGAACTCATCGCCCGCTTTGTGAAGGATTTGAAATTTCCCATCAATATTCTGGCCGGCCCCGGCTTTCCTGCAATTGCCGAACTCCAGCGCCTGGGTGTGGCCCGGGTCAGCCTGGGCTCCAAGCCAATGCTGGCCGGTCTGGGCACGCTGCGCCGCCTGGCTCAGGAGTTGCAGCGGAAGGGCACGTATTCAGCGCTGGAAGGCGCGGTCGCATATGTGGAGATGCAGAAGCTGCTGGAGCAGCAATTAGCACTTGGCACTTAGCATTTGGCCTCTGAATGGATCTGTTTGACCGCGTGGCCGCAACCCCTGCATGGCTAAATGCCAATTGCTAAGTGCTATTTGCTTTACATAAAATCTCCCCATGTCTTCCTTCCGTTCCAGCCGCCCGCAAGCTTCGGAATACTCCGCCGGCCTTGAAACCTACGTCCGCCGCGTGCCCGAGGGCGACATTGTGGACTTGCTCGAAAAACAAATCGAAGAGACGCTCGCCTTCGTGCGCCTGCTTTCCGAGCGGGAGGCGACCTCCCGCCGCAAGCCCGCGGAATGGAACATCAAGGAAATTGTTGGCCACTTGTGCGACGCCGAGCGCCTCATGTCCTGCCGCGCCTTGCGTTTTGCCCGCGGCGACGCCCAGCCCATCCCCGGCTGGGAACAGGACGACTATGTGCGCGAATCGAACTTCAGCGCGCGCACTTTGCAGGACCTGGCTGAGGAGTTCGAGCACCTGCGCCGCGCCAACCTGGCGCTGTTTCGCAGCTTCTCTGCCGAAGCCTTCGGCCGCCGCGGCGTTGCCAACGGAAAAGAAGTCTCGGTGCGCGCTCTGCTCTACGTCATTGCCGGACACGAACTGCATCATCTCGAACAGCTGCGCCAGCGCCTGCCCGAACTGCGCGCCGCCGCCCGTGTCGAACATAGGTAAAGAGAATAATCTTCTGTCATCCTGAACCGAGCGCGACCGAGCGCGGCCAGGAAGCGCGAGGTGAAGGACCCCTGCGTTTTGCAAGACGCCACTGCTGATCAAAGGAGTTCTGCAGCCGCCTCGGGGGCCAAAGATCAACCCCTTCTCCGCGGATGCACGTGGGTGACCGGAGAAAAAGATCACTTTCAATACGAATGCAATCCGGAGAAGTCTCCCCGAGGTAGGTGGGGCTCCCGCCACACCAGCAGCCAATTAGCCAACCATGGCTCTCCCTCCGCTACAATCTCAGCGTCCGCAATGCCGCTCCTCTTCGCCATTGATGCCCAACTCGATTCCGCCCGCGCCGGCCGCCTGCTTACCCCGCACGGCGTGGTGGAAACGCCGGTCTTCATGCCTGTGGGAACCCTTGCAAACGTCAAGGGCGTGCCTCAGGACCTGCTGGAAGATCTGGGCGTCGAAATCCTGCTCAGCAACACCTACCACCTCTACCTACGTCCGGGAGTGGAGCAGGTGCGCAAACTGGGGGGCCTGCATCGCTTCATGTCCTGGCCGCGCGCCATTCTTACTGACTCCGGCGGCTACCAGGTTTTCAGCCTCAGCGACCTGCGCAAGGTGAGTGAGGAAGGCGTGGCCTTTCGCTCACATCTGGATGGCTCCTCTCACTTTCTCAGCCCGGAAACGGCCATTGCATCGCAAATCAATTTGGGCGCCGACATCATCATGGCCTTTGACGAGTGCACCGAACATCCCGCCGAGCGCCAGCGCGCCCGCGCGTCTATGGAGTTAACCCTGCGCTGGGCGGAGCGGAGCAAGCGCTACTTTGCGGAGCATAAGCGAGAGGCGCCGTGGGCGGGGACGAAGGGGGGAATCACTCAGCACTCAGAGGTCAGCACCCAGCCCGGGGAGCAGGTTTCAAGTTTCGAGTTTCAAGTTTCAAAACCCGACGAACTGCCGGGAAACCCGAAACTGGAAGCTCGAAACTCTACCCAGGCCCTGTTCGGCATCATCCAGGGCGGCATGTACCCTGACCTGCGCCGCGAGTCGGCGGAGCGCACAGTGGAGATCGGCTTTCCCGGCTACGCCATCGGTGGCCTGAGCGTGGGAGAACCGCGCGCTCTGACCCAGGAAATTGTCGCCGCCACCCTGCCTTATTTGCCCGCCGACCGCCCCCGCTACCTGATGGGGGTAGGCACTCCCGAAGAAATCGTGCACTACGCCGCCATGGGCGTTGACATGATGGATTGCGTTCTGCCCACGCGCGCCGCCCGCCACGGTTTGCTGTTCACTTCGGAAGGAAGAATTTCCATCAAGCAGGCGCGCTACGCCCAGGACAAAGCGCCGCTCGACCCGCGGTGTGGCTGCCGGGTCTGCGCCCGCTATTCGCGCGCCTACCTGCGCCATCTCTACGCCGGCAACGAGGTTCTGGCACAGGTCCTGAACACCGTCCACAATCTGGCCTACTACCTTGACACTATGCGAGCCGTGCGGCATTCTATAAAACTTGGGGAGTGGGCTCTTCTTTCTGGTGTACAGTCCACACCGAAACCGTAGTCGAATCCCCTGTTCATACTTGAGTCCAGGATGTACCGGCCTGACAACAGGGGTCATGAGCTTTCCTGCAGGTAATTAGAGAGTGATCTCAAGCTCTGGGCATCCAGAGCATGTCATGGCGAAGCAAGAGGTCAGTTAGGTTTCATGGAAACATACCTGGTGGCGGCCTTCTTACAGGCCAAGGATAGTGGTGGAGCGCTAGGCTGGGGCCTGCTCCCGCTAATACTGATTTTCGCGATTTTCTATTTTCTGCTGATCATGCCCCAGCAGCGGCGGCAGAAAAAATGGCAGCACATGCTCGGCGAATTGAAGGCGGGCGACAAGGTGGTCACCAGCGGCGGCCTGCGCGGAACCATCATCTCCTTGCGCGACGATGCCCTGCAGCTGCGTGTGCCGCCCGATAATTTGCGCCTCGAGATATCGCGCTCGGCGGTCGTTTCACTGGCTAATCCCGAGGAAGGTGGCAAGTCGTAGGCGGTTGCAGCCGGCGGAAATACCCGGTATTTTCAAGGTAGTCTCCCAGTTTTATGAAGCAAAACCTGCTCTGGAAATCAGTTTTCATCATCGCCGTCCTCCTGTTGTTCGTGTACGGCATTTTCGGTATCCCCTCCAGCTTTTCCGGACAGGGGTTGGCGGAGGCTCTCCAGCACCGCATTTCCCTGGGCCTGGACCTCAAAGGCGGCACCCACCTCATCCTGCAGGTGCAGGTGAATGATGCGGTCAATGTAGACGCCCAGCAGGCTATCGAGCGCCTGAAGGCTTCCCTGCGCAGCCGGAACATCGCCTTTGCTGACATTGCCCAGTCTGACCCCGCAAATAATCCCGACCACATCGTGGTGAAAGGTGTTTCGGCGGACCACAGTTCCGACCTGCGCGATATCGTTTCCACCGACCTGCCCGAGTACGACCTCAATTCCGGCGCTCAGGACACCTACACCGTGACTATGAAGCCTTCCCAGCTCACCCAGCTCAAGAACCGGGCGGTGCAGCAGGCCATTGAGACCATCCGCAACCGCATTGACCAGCTGGGGGTTAGTGAGCCGGTGATCGAGGAACATGGCTTGGGGCAGTATCAGATTCTGGTTCAGCTGCCCGGTGTGAACGACCCCGCGCGGGTCAAGTCAATCATGCAGTCCACCGCCATGCTGGAGATTCGCCAGGCCTTCGGTGGTCCCTATTCCAGTGAGCAGGAGGCACTTAGCGCCAATAATGGCGTTCTCCCCCCGGGCACGGTGCTGTTGCCCGGCAAGAGCATTGGCGACAGCGGCGGCGAGCCGCATGAAGTTTGGTACCTGGTTTCGCGCTCCTCTGCGGTTACCGGCCGCGATTTGCGCGACGCCGGCTCCAGCCGGGATGAGAACGGCCGTCCCGATGTCACCTTCCAGCTCACCAACGAGGGCGGTCGCCGTTTCGCTGCCTTCACCGGCTCCCACGTGGGCGATAAACTGGCGGTGGTGCTGGACAACAAGGTGCAGGAAGTGGCCACCATCCAGGAGCAGATTCACGATTCCGGTGTTATCAACGGCCGCTTTTCCGAGCAGGAATCCAAGGACCTGGCCATGATTCTGCGCTCCGGCGCTTTGCCCGCCAGCATTCATTACCTGGAAGACCGCACGGTCGGTCCTTCGCTGGGCGCCGATTCCATCCGTGATGGCGTGCGCGCGGCCGTTATCGGCATGCTCGCGGTGCTCATCTTCATGCTGGTCTATTACCACGGGGCCGGCATCAACGCCGACGTGGCCCTCATTCTCAACTTGGTCATCTTGCTCGGGTTCCTGGGGTACAGCGGAGCCACTCTCACACTGCCGGGCATCGCCGGAGTCATTCTCACCGTGGGCATGGGCGTTGACTCCAACGTGCTCATTTTTGAGCGCATTCGGGAAGAACTGCGCAATGGCAAAACGCCTCCGTCCGCGGTGGAGCAGGGCTTTGCCCATGCCTGGATAACCATTGTGGACACGCACGTGACCACCATCGTTTCCGCTTTTATTCTGTTTATCTTCGGCACCGGGCCGGTGAAGGGTTTCGCCGTCACCCTCACTTTCGGCCTGCTGGCCAACCTGTTTACCGCGGTGTTTGTCTCGCGGGTGATTTTTGATTACGTGCTCAACCGCAAACAGCGGGGTGAAGCGCTCAGTATCGGATAGTTTCTGGTTCGATTTGGCGTTAATCGGCCGAATGCAAAGCTAACTTGAGGGCCAAAGCTAAGTGGAATTCTTTCGCAGTCCCAACATAGATTTTCTCGCCAAAAAGTGGTATTTCCTCGCCTTTTCGCTGGTGTTCAGCGTGGCTGGCATCTGCTCCATGCTGTTCTGGCACGGTGTGCCGCTGGGCGTGGACTTCCGCGGCGGCACGCTGGTGCGGGTGAAATTTACCCACTCCCCGGATATTAACGAAATTCGTTCGCTCATGGACCGCGCCGGCCTGCACAGCGCCCGCATTCAGCGTTTCGGTACTGCCACCAACAACGAAGTCCTGATTGGATTGGCGGAGAAAGAGACCAGCGAAGCCGCGCTCGATCGTGGGCGGTCACAGATCATCAATGCCCTGGAAACCAGGCTGCCTCCCGGTGAGCAGGACTTGAACAACGCCAGCGCCCAGACTTTCCAAGCCTACCTGCTGGCCCAGGATCCTCTGCATCTTGGGACGGACGCGGCGCAGCGCTATGAGCAAATGGCGCAAGCCATCGTGCACCAGCGCGACGTCGTACAAAGCGGCGTGCTGAACTCCATGGATGAGCTGAAGGGGGTTGTGCCCCCGGCGGTGGTGGATTCGCTCAAGCAGGGCTTTGCCCTCTCAGATTTTGGCGTGCGCAATGTGGACGTAGTCGGTCCTCAGGTCGGCAAGCAACTGCAGAGTCAGGCCAAATGGGCGATCGTGTACTCGCTCCTGGGCATGCTGGTTTATCTGTGGTTCCGCTTTGAACTCATCTATGGCGTGGCTGCTGTGGTGGCTTGCTTCCACGATACGCTCATCACGGTGGGCGCTTTCTCGTTGGCCGACAAGGAGATAAGTCTCACGGTCATTGCCGCCATCCTGACCCTGGTGGGCTACTCCATGAACGACACCATCGTCGTTTTCGACCGCATCCGCGAAAATATCAAGCTTTTGCGGCGGGAGAAGATGACCGACATAGTCAATCGCAGCATCAATCAGACATTGAGCCGGACGGTGCTCACCTCCGGTCTGACGTTCCTTACGGTGCTGGCCCTCTATCTCTTTGGGGGTGAAGTACTTAGGGGCTTCTCTTTCGCCCTGGTGATCGGCATTCTGATCGGGACCTATTCTTCAATCGCGGTGGCGGCGCCCATGCTGGTGGCTTATCAGGAGTGGCGCTCCCGGCGGGCCAGCAGCGGCCGCCAGACGCCGCCGGCGGCGCCGAGCGTAAATCGCCGCGAAAAAGTGCGAGCAAAGGCGTAGAATTCGGCCCTTCCCCCATTAAGGGGGCGGCAACATTTCTGGGTCGGCTCACTTCCAATCGGGAGCAAAGTGCGGCTCTGTGGTGTCTAAATGGTAAGAAGACGGAGGAAGTTCCATGTTTGAGGACAGCCTTCTGGAATCAGGAGGCAGGCTAACAACAAAGCGGGGAATGACCACGACGATCTCATTTGTGCTCCAGATCGCTCTGGTGGGCGTTCTGGTTTTGATCCCGCTGCTTTACACCGAAGCCCTGCCCAAGCAGCAGTTAATGACGTTTCTTGTAGCACCTCCGCCACCTCCTCCGCCGCCTCCACCGCCGGCGGCTGTGCCCCAGCGGGTGGTGAAGGTTGTGCAGACTGACATCATTAACGGCGAGTTGCGCACACCCACCAAGATTCCCAAAAAGGTGGAGATGATCAAGGAAGAGGAAGCGCCTCCGCCGGTGATGGCCTCAGCGGGCGTGGTGGGCGGTGTGCCCGGTGGTGTGCCCGGCGGACAGATGGGCGGCGTGATCGGCGGCATCATCAGCTCCACTCCCGTGGCCGTGCCCAAGGTCGCAACCCCGCAGCGGGTGCGCGTCTCCCAGGGCGTATCCCAGGGCCTGCTTATCCATCGCGTGCAGCCTATGTATCCGCCCCTGGCGCGGCAAGCCCGCATTCAGGGAACGGTGGTGTTGCAGGCGGAGATCAGCAAGGATGGCACCATCGAGAACCTGCGCTTGATCAGCGGGCATCCTATGCTGGCCCCCTCGGCCATCGAAGCAGTGAGGCAGTGGCGCTATAAGCCCTACTTCCTGAACGGCGAGCCGGTAGCGGTGGAAACCCAGATCACGGTGAATTTCACCTTGGCTGGCGGCTAGAAAGAGCTTTGGCGGGGTGGGCCCACGGGGCGCGCCCCGGTTTTGAATCAAGCGGTTGGCGTCCGCGTGCATTTTGGTCCCCGGACGCGTAGACTGCAGGCCACCAACCCTGCGCGCTGGTCCTGAATCCAAATTCCAGCGCATGCTTCGCAGAGTAGGTCCACGCTTGATTCTTTGTAATCGCTTGCAGACCAGGCTTACAGCAGTTCGCGGTACCGAGTCACGACATTCCTGAGGAGGAAAAGTCACTCATGTTCGTAGCACACGCAGCTAACGCAGCCCTTACTCATGCCTCCGTGTACGCCTCGTGGATATTCCAGGAAGGTGGCACCGTAGGATGGGACCCGATTTCGCTATGGCACCAGATGGGTATTTTGGCGAAAGCGGTAGTTATTATTCTGTTCATCATGTCCGGCTGGTCCATCGGCGTGATGATTGACCGCTGGATGGCGTTCAGCGCCGCACGCAAGCAGTCGCGGGCCTTTGCTCCCGCGGTGGCGGGCGCATTGCGCGAAGGCAAGATTGATGAAGCCATCCGCGTAGCCGAGCGCAACAAGAAGAGCCACCTGGCCAAGGTAGTGACCGCGGGCCTGCAGGAATTCCGCGCCCACTCCGAGTCCGGTGACATCCCCGGCGAGCAGATTGAAGCTTCCAAGCGGGCCCTGGAGCGCGCCGAGGCCATCGTGCACGCTGAACTCAAGCGCGGTCTGAGCGGCCTGGCCACCATCGGCTCCACCGCTCCTTTCGTCGGCCTGTTCGGCACCGTGGTCGGCATTCTGAACGCCTTCAAAGGCATTTCCGAGCAGAAGGCCACAGGTCTGGGCGCCGTCGCCGGCGGTATCGCCGAAGCGCTGGTGACCACCGCTGTCGGTCTTTTCGTCGCCATCCCGGCCGTGATGATGTTCAATTATCTGACCAGCCGCGTGGAAGCTTTTGACGTGGAGATGGATAACTCGTCGAGCGAACTGATTGACTACTTCCTGAAGCGCCGGGGCGTTCGCCGGTAAGTGAACCGGGGCCAACGGCAAGGCGGGCGCAGGTTCTGTGCCGGCTCGCCGTTTCCCGCGGCCAGCTGAAAGTGAATTCCGCGCAAAGGAGAGCAAGCCATGGCAATTAACAAAAGAAACGAAGGCGCCAAGGTCAACTCCAACATCAATGTGACGCCCATGGTGGACGTTATGCTGGTGCTGCTGATCATCTTTATGGTCATCACGCCCATGTTGCAGAAGGGCGTGAGCGTAGACCTGGCCAAGGTCAACAACCCTACGCCCATGGCCGACGCCGACAAGGAAGACGCCTTGCTGGTGGCCATCATGCGCGACGGCAAGATCTTCTTCGGCAACGATCAGATCACGCCGGATGCGCTGACGGAAAAGATCAAGGATCGCCTGGCCAACCGGGTGGATAAGCGGGTCTTCGTCCGGGCTGACGCGCGCGCCAAGTACGGCACCGTGGTTGAGGTGGTGGACAACGTGCGCGCCGCCGGAGTGGATGACCTGGGCCTGTTGACCGAACAGCGGAAGAACACTTCCGGAGCCACACCGCCGCCGGCGCCTGTCGCGCCCACGGGGCAGTAGGAGAAGCGACTATGGGAATGGCAATTGGAGGTTCTGGTGGCGGTCCAACCGCGGACATGAACGTCACCCCGCTCATTGATGTGTTGCTGGTGCTGCTGATCATCTTCATGGTCATCACGCCGCTCACGCCCAAAGGGCTGGATGCGCTGGTGCCGCAGCCACCGCCGCCCAACCAAAAGCAGCAGCAGAACCAACCTGACCGTACCATCGTGGTGCAGGTGATTGACCTCGGTCCGGGCAAGGCTCCGGGCTTGAAGATCAACCAGGAAGACGCAAACTGGGATAATCTTCAACAACGGCTGACCGACATCTACAAGACGCGCGCCGAGAAAGTCATGTTCGTCAAGGGCGACAACGGCATTCCATTCGCCGATGTAGCCAACGTGATTGATATCGCGCACGCCGCCGGTGTGGACAAGGTTGGGCTCATCACCGCCAAAATTGAGGCGGGCAGCTAGACACCAGGGCAGTTTTCCGGGCAGACGGCTGCCGCCTGAGCTGCGGTTAGCAGTTTAGCCGGGCCGCTCCGCCTAAAACCGGGATCTCGCCCGCAACTAGAAACAGGGAGGCCCCTAGCTTTTTCGGCAAGGGGGACTAATAAACCAAATGAACAGAAGCGTGCGAGTAGTGATGTTGTCGGCCGCCGCTCTGGCGCTGCTCTTCGCCGCCGGTTGCAACAAACTGAAAGCGCGCGACCAGCTCAATAAAGGCGTCCAGGCCTACAAGAATGCCAAGTTTGAAGAGGCCATTAACCGGTTCCAGAATGCGGTCGCCCTGGACCCATCCCTGCTCAACGCCCGCCTATATCTGGCCACCGCCTACGCCCAGCAGTATGTTCCCGGGGCGGACACGCCGGATAACAACCGCAATGCGGAGCAGGCCATTGACCAGTACAAGCAGGTGCTGGGCCGTAATCCCAGCCGCGAGCAGCAGATCAACAGCGTCAAGGGAATCGCCTATCTCTACCTGCAGATGAAGAAGTTCGATCTGGCCAAGGAGTATTACCGCAAGGCCTCGACTATAGATCCCAACGATCCTGAAACCTACTATTCCGTGGGTGTGATTGACTGGACCGAGTGCTACCAGCCGCGCATGGAAGAGCGCGCCAAACTGGGGCTGAAGCCGGATGACAGCCTGAAGGACAAGAAGGTCTGCCAGCACCTGAAGGATGTCAATGGGGCCAACATCCAGGACGGTATTGACGTGCTCAACAAGGCGCTGCAGCTGCGGCCTGACTACGATGATGCCATGGCCTACATGAACCTGATGTATCGTGAAAAGGCAGACACCGAATGCGACACTCCCGATCAGCAGGTAGCCGACCTGAAGACGGCCGACGAGTGGGTGGATAAGACCATGGCCACCAAGAAAGCCAAGGCGGCCAAGGCGGCGCAGAGCCCGGGCGGCATTGTGGAACAGCCGGCCAGCCAGAATCAGTAAAGGTTTCCCTCCCTCCTCAGGACAGCGCCCCTTCCGCCCACAGGCGGGAGGGGCGTTTTAGTTTTGGAGATACCTGTACAGCCGCAACCTATGCGCCGCTCAGCAAGGGCGGAGGCCCGTCCCCGCACACACAGTGGCGGCGTGAATTACAATCAAACCTTTGCGCTACGTGTCGTGGCTCGCATAGGTTTTCATGTTCAAAAAAATTTTGATCGCCAACCGGGGTGAAATTGCGGTGCGCGTGATGCGCGCCTGCCGCGAGCTGGGCATTCCCTCGGTGGCCGTCTATTCCGAGGTGGACCGGGCCTCGCTGCACGTGCGCCACGCCGATGAGGCCTACTTTATCGGCCCGGCGGCCGCCACCGAATCCTACCTGAACATCGAAAAGATTCTGCAGGTGGCAAGGCGCGGCGGGGCTGACGCTATCCATCCCGGCTACGGTTTCCTTTCTGAAAATGCGCGCTTTGCCCGCGCCTGCCAGCAGGCGGGCATCAAGTTCATCGGCCCCACAGCTGAGGCCATGGAATTGCTGGGCTCGAAAACCCGTGCCCGGCAAGCGATGGAGCGCGCCGGCGTACCCCTGGTGCCGGGCTCAGCGCGCGGCCTGGAATTTGCCGAAGCGGCGGGGGTGGCCAAGGAAGTGGGCTATCCCATCATGCTCAAGGCGGCGGCCGGGGGCGGCGGCAAGGGCATGCGCATGGTGCGCGCGGAGGAGGAACTGGGCTCCGCCTTCGAGACCGCCCGCAGCGAGGCGGAACACGCTTTCGGCGATGGCGAGCTGTACATCGAAAAGCTCATTGAGAACCCGCGCCACATCGAGATGCAGGTGCTGGCCGACGAGCACGGCCACACCGTCTGGCTGGGGGAGCGCGAATGCTCGGTGCAGCGCCGCCACCAGAAGGTGCTGGAGGAGTCGCCCTCGCCCATTGTGGACGCGGAGATGCGCCGGCGTATGGGCGAAGCCGCGGTCAAAGTGGCCCAAGCCGGGGGCTACACCAACGCGGGCACGGTCGAGTTCCTGGTGGATGCAAACAAGAATTTCTATTTCCTGGAAGTGAACACGCGTTTGCAGGTGGAGCATCCGGTCACCGAGATGGTCACCGGGCTGGACCTGGTGCACCTGCAGATCCGCATCGCCGCCGGCGAGCCCCTGCCTTTCCGCCAGCAGGAGGTGCAACTGCGCGGCCATGCCATGGAGTGCCGCATCTATGCCGAGGACCCGGACAACAATTTTTTCCCCAGCCCGGGAAAGATTACGCTGCTGCTCATTCCGGGCGGGCCGGGCATCCGCCGCGACAGCGGCATGTACGAAGGCTGGAGCGTGCCCCTGGAATACGATCCGCTGCTGGCCAAGCTGATCGGCTACGGCAGCGACCGCCGGCAAACCATCATGCGCCTGCGCCGGGCCCTCCATGAGTACTTCGTAGGCGGCATCAAGACCAACATTTCCCTGTTCCGCCGCATCCTGAAGAATCCCGAGTTCATGGCCGGGAAGCTGGACACCGGTTTTCTGGATCGCCTGCTGGCCAGCCCGGAAACCGATCCCGTCAAGAGCGAACATCCAGACATTGCCGCCATCGCGGCGGGAGTGTTTGCGGTGTTGGAGCAGGCTACGCCCACCAGGAACGGCTCTGCGGATGCACAAACGCAGCCGGCCAAAAATGGCGCCAGCGGCTGGAAGCAGGCGGGGCGGGTGGAGTCGCTGCAGTGAGCGAAACATTTACGGGCCAAGAGCCGAGAGCTGCTTTTTTATGATTTACGACGTCAACATAGACGGCGCCGACTACCGCCTGGAACTGGTGCGCGAAAAGGCGGGATGGAAGTGCCGCCTGAACGGACGTGAAGTCGCGCTGGACGCGGTGTTGACGCGGGCTAACGTGCTGTCCATCGTGATTGGCGGCGCTGCCTACGAGGTCAAGCGCGAAGCCACGCCTCTTGACCTGCACTTCTGGGTGGGCAGCGCGCGTTACGCGGCCGAAGTGCGCGACCCGCGCTCCTTGCGCAGCCGCAGACAAGCCGCCGGAGCCGCCGATGGCATCAGGAAGCTGGTGGCCCCCATGCCGGGCAAGGTAGTTCGGTTGTTAGTGCAGGAAAAGGCCGCGGTACAGGCCGGAGAGGGCGTGGTGGTGATTGAAGCCATGAAGATGCAGAACGAGCTGAAGTCGCCCAAAAAGGGCGTGGTGCAGAAAATTTTGGCCGCTCCGGGCGCCGCGGTCAACGCCGGCGATGTGCTGGCAATTGTGGAGTGACAGGACCCAGTACCTAGTAGCCAGTACCCAGTTGCGATTTCAGGAAGGCTCTCGGAAGGGCACGCTCCTAAATGATTCCGGAAGGGTGCGGCCTTTAGCGGTGCCGGACTGAGCCATCAAAAATGTAAGTTTTAGCCACTGAGAGGAAGAAGGTTAATCAACCCGGTTCTTTAAGAGACCAGTTCTTCTGCCTACTACCGAGTTATGTACTAGCAACTACTTTCCCGCCTGGCTCAGAATCTGCTCGGCGTAGAAGTTCTCTACCCTGGCCTGATCGCGGATTTCCTCGTAAAAAGCGGCTTTGAGCAGTTGCTCGCGGCGGTCGCGCAGTTGCTCGCGGATGGCCTGCTGCACGCGCGGATCGTTGAGGTCGCGCTGGCCGGCGGGCTCCTTGGCAATCAGCTTCACGATTCGGTAGCCAAACAGCTGGTGCGTGGTTGGGTTGACCACGGGAATAATACTGCTGTACTGGCCGGGTTTGAGTTTGCTGATGGCGTCACGGGTGGCGGGGTCGGTGCCCTTGAGCGACGATTCCGGCGTAAACCCCAGGTCGCCGCCGTTGCTCGCCGTTTCCGGGTCCTCAGAGTAATTCATGGCCAGGGTGGCAAAGTCTTCCCCGCTATCCAGGCGATTGAGGAGCGTCTGGATTTTCTTGCGGGCTTCCGCCTCGTTCCGAGCCTTGTCATTCTTCAGGTTGTGCACCTGGGGATTGGGGGCGGTTGTGACCAGGATGTGGGCCAAGTGGTACTGCGGCTCGATCAAGTTGAACTCCGACTTGTGCGCGTTGTAGTAGCTGGTGATGTCCTGGTCGGTAATGTTGATCTTGGAGGTGATCTCGCGGTTGAGCACCTTGTCCACGGTGAGGCTGCGGCGCAGGTCACGCTTGAAATCATCGAGGCTGATTTTCTTTGCCTCCAGGCGCTTGTCGAACTCCTCCTGGGTATAGGGAGCCTTGATCTCGTTCAGACGGCGGTTGACCTCTTCGTCGGTGGCCAGCAGGCCGAGCTTCTCGGCGCGCTGCATGAGGATTTCGTCGTCAATGAGCTGGCGCAGAATGCTCAGGCGCAGGCTGGAAGCCTGTTCCCCTGTGGGTTGCTGGGGAGCGCCCGAGGTCTGGTTATCGAAGTACTTCTCCACTTCGGCGCGGGTGATTTCGCGGCCGTTGATCCTGGCCATGACGTCAGGACTGGAGCCCTTCCTCTGGCAGGCGGCAAAAGCGAGCAGGGTGGCGGCAAGCAGGGCCGCGGTCAGCACCTTGCGGGGGTGCGGTAAGTTGGTTGTCAAATTTCCTCCACGAATTCGGCGGACAAAGCTGAGCCCGTCTCCCGGCCGAGGACTGCCGATTCGACCCGGCTGCTGCGGAACCTTACGGCTGGAACCCAACGGCTGGACTGCTCCTATTTCCCGGTCTTACCCGCGGGCGCTGGCGGCTTGGGCGGAGCCGCGGGAGCGGGCTGGGCCGCCGGCGGCGGCTGGGCGGGAGGCTGCACCCCCGCATCCTGCAGGGCGCGGTCAAGGGTGGCGCGCAATTCCTGCGGCGGCACCGCGCCATCCAGCTTCTGGCCGTTGATGAACAGGGTGGGCGTCGCATTCACCCCCAGTTGGTCGCCTTCATGCATGGAGGCCCGCACCGCATCCGTGTTCTGCGCTTTCACGCACGCCTGCAGCTTGCCCTGGTCCAGATTATGCTTCTGCGCCTGCTGCAGGGCAATCTGGTCGAGATTGGCGAACTGCTGCGCCAGCGTGGTTTTGTTGTCGCCGGTGATGTCGCTGTGGTGGGCGTGCGCGTAGTCGGCGAAATCCCAGTAAGCCTCATCATTCTGCGCCGCCAGGCAGTTGGCGTCCACGGCGGCATGCATGGCCCAGGGATGGATCTCAATGAGCGGGTAATCCTTGTAGATGACCCGCACCTTGTCCTTGTACTGGTCGAAAACCCCGGGAAACATGGTTTCATGCATGCGGGCGCAGAAGGGACACTCAAAGTCGTCGTAGTTGACGATGGTGACCTTGGCGTCCTTGTTGCCGCGCACCGGCCGTCCGCTGACGTCAATCTTCTTCATCAGGTCGGAGTAGGGGTCCTTGGTCAAATCCAGCTTGGTGAAGCGGACCAGGGTTTTGTTGTCCTTGGAGAGCAGGAACTCGTGCGTCTGCTTGCGGCCGCCATCTGCGAAGGTAAGGGTTACCTTGTCATAGCTGGGGAATTCGCTGGGCTCGCGCTTGCCCAGCGTGATCTGCACTCGGGCGGGAATGTTGTAGTAGGAACGGACCTGGCGGTCCACACGGCGGGTGACGTCCTGGTCCACGGACTGGGCCGTGCAGCCCAGGCACAGCAATAGCAGGGCAATGAAGCCGCGTCGCGCCAAAAGCACTAAGAACCACCTGTACACGGGAATAAACCAGATTATCTCACGAGAGGCGGGAGTAACGCATTTGCAGAGCTTAGTGCACCACGGAGACACGAAGTGATCGGGAAATTGACGATTTACGGTTGACGAATGAAGCCCCTCCACCGCTGACTATTGCAGCGGTGGCAAAAGTGAAAGCCCCGAACTCTAGTTCGGGGAAGCAGGCTTCAGGCAAGGTGGGCCTCAGCCCCTGTGGCTGCCGAGGACATTGGTTGCTCCCGCCACGGTCGTTTTGAGTATTCACTCCCTGCGGCGAACCTGCTCCAGCGGCAGCAAGGCGTTCATAGAGCCGGAGCGGAAGCCTTCCAGGTCGAGGGTTACGTAGGTAAAGCCCAGAGCCTTGAAGATGCGGGTGAATTCCTGGGCCATGTGAGGATCGAGGGCGCGAGGCAGTTCCTGGCGGGCAATTTCAATGCGCGCGATCTGCCCGTGATGGCGGACGCGGAACTGGCGGAAGCCGAGGCCGCGCAGCGCCTCCTCGCCCTGCTCCACCGCCGCCAGGGCCTCGCGGGTGACTGGGCGGCCGTACTCGATGCGCGAAGAGAGGCAGGCGGACGCAGGCTTGTCCCACACGCGCAGGCCAGCCTGCCGCGCCAGTTCGCGAATTGCCTCCTTACCCAGGCCGGCTTGGAGCAGGGGCGCGGCCACCTGGTGCTGCCGTGCCGCTTCCTGCCCGGGGCGGAAGTCACCCTGGTCGTCCGCGTTCACGCCGTAGGCAATGCACTCGAAGCCGCGCTGCCGGCGGAATTCCTCCATCAAGGTGAACAGCTCATCCTTGCAATGGAAGCAGCGGCCGGCGTCGTTGCGCACGTACTCCGGACGCTCCAGTTCCTGGGTGGCCACCACTTCCAGCGGGATCTGCCGCTCCTGGGCGAAGGCAATCGCGTCTTGCAGTTGGAAACGGGCCAGGCTGGGCGAATCGGCAATTACTGCCAGCATTTTGTCGCCAAGAACCTGGTGGGCGGCATCGGCCAGGAAAGCGGAATCCACGCCGCCGGAATAAGCAACCAGGGTTCGGCCCAGGGAGCGCAAGTGGGCTTCCAGGCGTTCGCGCTTGGTCTGCAGTTCGGACAATTCCGGGAGTTCCGGCACACTTGCCATCCCCATATGTTAGTACGAGCGGGGCAGAACGGCGAAGCGGTACTACTCCGCGGATTGCTCGTGCTTGGCCAGATAGTCCTTGGCTGCCTGCAGTTCCGCGCGGTCGGCGCCGGGCTCGCAGCTCTGCACCAAAGTGGCGTAATATTCGCGCGCTTCGGCGGCATTGCCGGAAAGTTGGGCGGCGCGGGCCGCCCCGTAGAGAGAATCGAAGCGACGTGGTGAATCGTGCAAGGCGGCCTTGTAGGCGGCCAGGGCGTCGGCCGGCCGCTTCAGCTCCAGCAGCATGTCGCCTTGCATCTCGCGCGCCGGCGCGCGGTCGTAAGTGACGCCTTCATTTTCTTCCCGCTGCACCGCCTTCTCCATACCCGCCAGGGCGGCATCGGCCTTGCCCTCGGCGAAGGCCAGCCAGGCTTCGGCTTCAATCAGATCAATGGCTTCGCCGGGATAACCGGTGTTGCCCATTTGCTTATTGTGCGCCTCACGAGCAGCGATTATTTCCTTCAGCCTGTTCAAATCCTGGCGGGCGCCGGCCACATCGCCGCCGCGCGCCGCACCGATGGCGCGGGCGAAGTAGGTGTCATCCTGCCAGTGAAGTTTGACTTTTGGAATGGGCAACGCTGCCGCTTCCTTCCAACTGTGGGATTCCAGCGCATTGCGAGCCGCGAACCTGGCCTGGGCGTCGGTAATTTCCTCCGCGCCCGCGCCGGGAACGCTCTTGAGCTCCCCGATCAGCGCCCGCGCCTTGGCATCCTGGCCGCTTTGCAGGTAGGCATAGTCGAGGAAGTCCATGGCGTGAAACTGGTAGCCGGCGTCGGCCAGGTGCGCCCGGGTAGCCTGGGCCGCCGCCCCCGCTGCTGCCAGGTTGGAAGTGATGCAATCCTGCCACAGCCCCAGCCGGATGAAAATGTGCGAAGGCATATGCAGAGCGTGCGAGGAGGCAGGTGCAATCTTGGCGTAGGCCCGCGCCGCTTCCAGGCCTTGCGAGGCGAGCTGGGGTGTATCGGTGGCGTGGATCAGGTAGTGGGCCATGCCGGGATTATCAGGGTACTTTTGGAACAGCGGCAGCAGAATGGCGATGGCCTGCTTGCGGTTGGCCACTTCGTTGTCGCCATCTTCCGCCAATGCCACCAGGGACAGGGCATAGAAGGCCGCGCCCTCATCGTCATGGGGGAATCTCTGATGCAGTTGCGCCAGGGACTGGGAGTACGCGCGTCGGCGCTCGACGTGGCTCAACTTGGGATTGTCCTGGTAAAAGGCCGCGGCGGCGGCAATGTAAGCGCGTTCGCGGTCGGTCTGGGCGCCAATCTTTTCCGCCTGTTGCACACCCTGCCAGCCGGCGCGCAAGGTGGCCTCGCTGGGGAAATCCCACAGCTGGTGATATAAGCCCATGGCCTTGCCCCACCAGGCAATAGCGCAATGTGGGTCCTGCCCGGCGGCCTGGGTGAACGCCTGCTCCACCTGCTGATACTGAAAGGAGTGCAGCAGCGCTACGCCCTCGACCACCGTCTTCTGCGCCGCCGGAGTGCAGGAAGAAGGGAACTCTACCGTGCCCAGAGATGTGCCCGGCGCCGACGCAGGCAGGAAATGAGCAACCCCCAGCAAGAAGACCACTATGAACCAAGCGAAACGCCTGTTGCGCCGCATCGCCTACCTCCTCTTTCGCCGTGGCATGACACGCGAGCAGCAATCTTAAATCTCCTCGCCGTTCGGGTATAGAGGCAGAAGAGCCGGCCGCCTAGAACAGGCGCTGCATGCGGCGCAGGGTGCCAAAGGTGCCGACGTTGGCCAGGGAAAAGGCGAAGCGGTACTGGTTTTCGTCGCGCACCAGGCCCAGGGCTAAGCGTTCCAGTTCGAAGGTCAGCCCACAGCAGTTGAAGTTGTAGGTTGCCTGGTAGATGGAGAACTGTAAGGCGTTGAGGTTAGCATCCACGCCCGCGATAGCGGCCACGTTAAAGCCGTGGCGGTTGCCATTGCCGTAGCGTCCAATAATGCGCCACTGATTGAATTTGAGGGGCACAGACAGCGGGTTGGTAGTGGGCAACTGCTGTCCCGGGGCCTGCAGGAAGGAATGACCTCCTCCCAGGCCGAATTGTCCGTGTGCCCAGCCCACCATCGTGGTGCTGGCGTTAATGTGGCCCTTCCGCAGGTCATAATCTAAGTCCCATTCCACGTCCGCACCGCTACCCTGAATACGCAAGCGCGAGATTATCGGGGAATAGTTTGCCGGTTGGCTGAGAAATGCGATACCGGTGAAATTCACTGTGCTGGTGAACACGTTGGACTGCCCGGGAACCAGGGCGCCGCCAAAAGTGGGATTAAAATACCTTTTTTGGGCCACCCGCCAGGTGATGATTTCGCGGGCTGGCGGCGGTTGGCACTGGTCGGTATCAGCCGCTGCAGGGGATTTGGTGGCTGTCTTCGAGGCCGTCGTGCCCTCGCTGCTTGCCTGCGCTTGGAGGGAGGAGTTGCCGCTTTCACCCGGGCCGCCAGGCTGACCCGACTGCCCGCTGCCGGGCTGCCCCGATTCCGGGCTGGAGGATGAGGGCTGGAGTTCGCAATCCGGATCATTGACCTGGGTTTGCTTGGCATAGAGGCGGTTGGTGATGCCGTATTCCACCTCATTGGTGTCGGTAAGCACATCAGTTGCGTCGAAGCGCAGAATATTGCTGAAATTATTTACCCCGGTGACATAGCGGTAGGTGATCACCGGTTCGATTACATGCTTGAATTTATGGCCGAAGAGCTTTTTCTTGAAGACGCGGGAGAGCGAGGGGGGGCGGAGTTCGAATGTCCCTTCCACGGCCTTGCGATTGATGGCTTCGCTGCTGGGAGCACCCACGGTTCCAGGGACCGGATTCAGGCTCTGAGTATAGGCGGTGTCCTGCACAGCTACTTCGGGAACAAAATCCCAGCCATGGAATTGCAGAGGCAGCAAGATGTCGGGGCGAAAGTTGAACCGGCCTACCTCGGGCGCGGTCCGGAAAAAAGTCCTAGCGCCGCTGGCGCTTGTAGTGGGCTCGTTGCGGGACAGGCCGTCAATTCCTGTGTCGAAGGACCAGTACGCCGGCGAGTGCCCCAGGGGGCGGTCAACGCTGGCAAAATCGAAGCTGGGGGTGTGCCGGATGGTGATGACATTGTCGGCGACGGTATTTTGAAAATCCTGATAGCGCTCCACCAGCCCATTCACAGAGTAGCCGTTGAAGGTTTTGGAGATAAACGCATTGGATGTGACTTCCGAATTGATGGCCTGGGTAAAATTGGTGTTAAAGGCGAGGCGGTAAACGTAGGAACTGAGGTACTCGAAGTTGAGCACGGCGCGGAAGTCCGGTCCCAGATTGCTGGCCGCCTTGGCGCCAATGTCCTCGCCACCCTGCTTACAGATGGTGCCGATCTGCTGAGCGCAGGCCCCGACTTGCCCTTTCTTTAGCCGCAGACCGCGATCGGTGACTCCGGAATAAGTGGCGGCGAAATAAGTGTTCTGGTTGGGGGTGGCGCGGAAAACGCCGTGCTCCGCCCAACCCCGGCTGGAGAACATTTCTGCTCCGATGGTCGCATCCATGCTGCGGTTGATGGCCCAGAAGAAAGAGTCTCCCAGGAGAATGCCTTTGATATTGGAGGTGCCAAAACTGGGCATCAGGAAACCGGAGTGGCGTCCCAGGTGATCCACCGGATGGGTGGCGTAGGGCATAAAGAAAGTGGGTATTCCCTTTACCCGGAAAGTGCTGCGGTAAATTTTGGCGTCGCCACCCACTTCCACTACGGCGCGCGGCGCATTGAAGGTCCAGATGGGATGGGGCACTTCGCAGGAAGTAACCGTGCCGTGGTGCACTACGTAGCGGTCGGGTCCGAGCTTATCCACCACCTTGCCGGTGAAGGCGAAGGGGTTGGAGGAAGTCAGGGTCACCAGTTGTCCGTGAAAGCGCATGCCTAGAGTGCCGCTTACCTGGTAGAAGGTGCCCACCTCGGTGCGAACATTGTAGGTGCCGTGGGTGGCCTCCATGTGCTCGTCGTGCGGACCGCCATCCAGGATCACGTGGCCGTTTTCCGTCGTTTCTCCGCTTTTGGGATCGTAGGTCATGTGGTCGGCGTAGAGCAGGTAGTTGCCGTGGGTGAGCAGCACGTTGCCGTTGGCTTTGTAAACGCCGGCCGTGCGTTCCTGTTCGCAGGCCTGAATGATGGTCTCCAGGGGCTGCCCCGCAGAATGGACGTGAGTAATGGTTCCGCTGCAGGCCGCGGCCGGCGGCTGCAACTGAAGCTGCATGGGTGGCGGCTGCAATCCCGCTACCGAAGGAAATTCCAGGGAAGCGCGTGGACGCAACTGGCTGGTAACTATGGGAACGGTGAACAGCAGATGACAAAGCCAGGCTGCCGTGATAAGGATTCGAAAGCGGAGATTCATCAGAAGCGCACGCGCCGCCTGCTAGTTTAAGTGTTGTTGAACTTCCGAAACTTAGCACGGCGCAGCGATGCAGGCAAAGGCACACGCTGATGCTGCGCGGCGCCGCTTGGCGACTTTCCGTGCTCCCGGCGATTTTCCAACGACCTATGTCCTGCACCTCAAGTGGCGGCGAGGACCGCGGCGCTCATTCGCGGCCGGCTCGCGTGCGGCCCCGCTTTTATCCTACCGGAGTTTCCCCTGACGACGCGGCTCAGGAGATGGAGGCGGACGTGCTGCTGGAAGCCGAGGGCAGCGACCTCAGCGAGCAGGAGTTTGCCGCCGGTCTCGAGACTGCCAGTTCTCCGGCTCGGACTCGCTTCATCCCCGGTCCGCCCGTAAACCGCCCACCGTTTTCCTGCGCCGATGCAAACGAGAGTGAGCCTGCTGAAACTCCGAATCGTGATGAGGCCGCGACCGCCTGCGATTCCGAACCGTTCACGGCAGGAGCAACGGAGGACGAGCTTCCTGCCGAGACACCGCTGTCCGTGGCTGCGGCGGGGACGGCAGGTTTGTGCTCGCAATCGACGCTCGAGCCTTGTCCTGCGGGCGCTGTGAGCGATGGCTCGGATGAGTTGCTGGCCGAGGGCCCGCAGTGGCGGCAGGAAGTGGCCGCCCGCCTGCACAATTACCATTCTCGCAGAACCAGGAAGCCGCCGCGCTATCCCTCGCTGGCTTTGAAATTTGATCCTCCCCCCTATACCCTCCCGGCTTGCGTCCCTGACTCGCCGCGGGCCGCTGCCTGCCCGCCGCCTAGCCGGTCGGAGGCGGCGACCGCGGCTGCGGCCATGCCGCAGGAGATTGAGGAACCGCCTGTTCTGATGCCGGACGGCAACAACATTATTGAGTTCCCGCGTCCGCTGGTCCCGCCCCCGCCGCGTCCTGACGAGTTGGCGGAGTCCATGTTGGACTTGCCGCGCATTCTGGACGCCCCGGAAGCAGTCTCCAAGCAGGTGCCGCTGGGGGGAATCATTCTGCAGCCCGAGGAAGCGACGGCAGCCAGCGACCTGGAACTGCCGCTGCAGGTAGCTCCGTTGGGCCGGCGAATGCTGGCCGCAGGCCTGGATGGCGTGCTGGTCTCAGTGGCGACCCTGATGTTCGCGCTGATCGCCGACAGAATTGCCTCGCTGCTGCCCTCTGCTCACGTGTTGCTGGGCCTGGGAGTGGCCCTGCCTGCGATTTTGTGGGCCGTGTTCGAGTACGTCTTTCTGGTCTACACCGCCTCAACTCCGGGCATGCGCCTGACCGGCCTTCGTCTGAGCGATTTTGACGGCAGCACTCCCGGGCGCAGTACCCGCCGCTGGCGCGCGCTGGCCATGGCTCTGTCCGCCGTTTCCCTGGGCCTTGGTTTTCTGTGGTGCCTGTTGGACGAGGATACGCTCTGCTGGCACGACCGCATCACCCGCACCTATCTCGATGCCGGGCCTTCGCCTGCTCTGGGCGCCCGTCCAGGCCCGGTCTTCCCGCAAAGAGTGTTTGCCTGCTTGCGGCGTGCGGAAGACTTTCTGCGGCGCCGGGAAGAGGAAATAAGCCAGAAGCCGCCCCACTCGCGGTAGGGTCGTGTCTTGTCCGACGGATGAGGCTGAAACTCCCCATTCGATGTGTTATCTTCAGGGTTTGTCCGCAATCAGAGGCACTTGTGTGTTCCGGCCGTTGAAGTAAATCCTTCCGGCCGCTGAAGTAAATCCCACGCGCAATGTCGAGCACGAGCATTCGTCGTCCCGCCGCCAAGGTCTTCGTCGCCACCACGGTGATGTTGACCTTCATCTCCTTTTGGCGGGCGGCGGCCATCGTTCTCTCCGACCTGGCTTCCTCCGCCTACTACGTGGGCGGCGACGCCGAGAAGGTCATCGGCAAGAGCGCTCCCTGGTTCATCCTCGCGGTCATGCTGTTCAGTTATGCCGTGCGGGCTCTCTATATTGAGTCCAGCGCCATGTTTGTGCGGGGCGGCGTGTACCGCGTGGTCAAGGAGGCCATGGGCGGCACCCTGGCCAAGATTTCGGTGTCAGCGCTGCTCTTCGACTACGTTCTGACCGGGCCCATCAGTTCGGTTTCAGCGGGCCAGTACCTGGCCGGCTTTGTGGACGATATCGGCCGCTATCTTGGCCATCCCATTAATTTCAGCGAAGCCGGAACCAACCATTTTGCTGCGGTTTTTGCCTGTGTCATCTCCGCCTATTTCTGGTGGAAGAACACACAGGGAATTCACGAGAGCAGCGACAAGGCCATGAAGATCATGAAGACCACCACGATCATGGTGGTTATCCTGATTGTCTGGTGCGTGATCACGCTGGTCAAAGTGCCGGCTCACCTTCCGCCCAACCCGCTGCACGCGGGCGTCTTGAAGCTGAACCATGAGTCTCTGGGCTGGTTGTACGGGTCCTGGGCCAGCAAACTGACGCTGGTCATTCTGCTGGTAGGCTTCGGACATTCCGTGCTGGCCATGTCGGGCGAGGAGACGCTGGCCCAGGTCAATCGCGAAATTGAACACCCCAAGCTCAAGAACCTGAAAAAGACCGGGCTGGTCATCTTCGTATACAGCCTGATGTTCACGTCCCTGGTGTCGTTCTTCGGAGTGATGATTATTCCGGACAGCGTGCGGCCAACCTACTTCGCCAACCTGATCAGCGGCATCACGATGTACCTGGTAGGACCTTACACGCTGAAGCTGCTGTTTCACGCTTTTGTGGTGATCGTGGGCGTGATGATTTTGTCTGGAGCGCAGAATACTTCGATTGTGGGCGCCAACGGGGTGCTCAACCGCCTGGCGGAAGGTGGAGTGCTAACCGATTGGTTCCAGAAGCCGCAAAAGCGCTACGGTACCAGCTATCGCATTATTAACATGATCGTGCTCATGCAGTTGTTCACGATCATTGCTAGCCGTGGCAACGTTTACATGCTGGCTGGCTTGTACGCCTTCGGTGTGATCTGGAGTTTCGCCTTGAACGGGCTCGCGGTGTTCGTCCTGCGGTACACCGAGCCCGAGCACAGGCAATGGAAGGTGCCGGGCAATTTCTACATTAGGGGCAGGGAAATTCCTGTCGGCTTGGCGGTCATTACCGCCATCCTGTTTCTGACAGCGGTGGTGAACCTCTTCACGAAAGAGGACGCCACCATTGCGGGCGTGAGCTTTACCGCGCTGTTTTTTGTAATTTTCACCATTTCTGAACGGCATACTGCTCAACAGCGCCGGGGCAAGCCGGAAAGCGTAGACCAGTTCCGCGTGTACGGAAACCAGGAACTGGGTAGCGGGGCCCTGGGCGTCCGTCCGGGAAACATTCTGGTCACGGTGCGGGATCCCCGAAATCTCTATTACCTGCGGGAAACGCTCTCGCGCACTGATACCACTAAGCAGGATGTGGTGGTCATGACCGCCCGCCTCTACCACCGTGAGCACACCTTCAGCGGCAGCATGCAGATGGACGCAAATGAGGTGTTCGATCACTACGAGCAGGAGTTGTTTACCTCCGCGGTAGCGGCGGCGGAGAAAGAAGGCAAGCCGGTGTCGTTGCTGGTGGTTCCTGCCACGGACGTGTTTGACGCTATTGTGGTCACCGCGCAGCGCTTGGATTCCATCCGTATCGTGTGCGGCGCGTCCAACAAGCTCACTGCCGACGAGCAGGCCAAGCGTACCGGCGATGCCTGGGAACGGCTTCTTGAACCCAAGCCCCGTCTGGAGTTGGAAGTGGCTTTTCCTGACGGCCGTTCGCGCGTCTATCCCCTGGGGCCGCATACTCCACGCTTGCGCCAGCAGGATCTGGAGCTGATGCACCGCATCTGGCTGGAGGTGACCTCCGACCCCGAGTACAGCGGGCTGCACCACTATCACATTGTCTATCTGGCGCTGCAGGAACTGGAGCGCGAACTGCAGAGTGAGAAAAGCCCCGAACTTCTGGCCGAACTCCGTCGGCAACTGCTCAGTGAAACCGAGTTACCACCTACCACCGAAATGCCTCCCCAGCCCGGCGACGGCAAACGTTAAGGCGGCAGGAGCAGTTTCCTGCGTGAATTGTGGGTTGGGCTTTGGTTCGGCGCTGGTTCAGTGGGCGAAAACGCTCGCGCCCACCAAGTCGGGATGGCGCGCCGAGCGCCGTTTCCTGGCGGGAGCCAGGTTGCTAGCTTCTGTTTGGCCACCCTCGTAGTTGAGTTCGCGCGAGGTCAGGGTATGCTCGCCAAAAATGCGCACATCGGCCACCGCCCTGGTTCCGGTCTGTAGCCACATGCCTCCCACGTCGGCAAAGCTGAGCGTCAGGTGCACCCGCTTCAGCCACCAGGAGGGGTTCTTTGCCAGGTCGCCGTCAATCAGGCGGGGAAGATAGGTTTCCGCATCAATCCAGCCCCGGCCCTCCACCAGGTCTTCGCGCTTGTGCTTGGGCTGCATCTGCAACAGGTAACACCGATGGCCATCTACGGCAGCCATTCCCAGGAGCACAAAATTGTAGTTTTCCCGGTTCAGCACACTTGCGCCGTGGTCCTGGGCGGTGGTTTGAACCTCGTGCTCCAGGATCTTACGCACGATCTTCTCCCCCCGGGAGGCACCGTTTACCTTGTCTATGGTAAAAGTTTTCTTGTTAGGAGGTACAAAGCTTACGCGAGCAACAACATCGGACTGGGCTTGGTGGTCTTTCCCGCTGAATAGCTTGTAATCGCGCACCAGGGTGTAGGCCTGGTAATGCTCCCGGTTTTCCAGTTGCGCTCTCTCCAGGTTAGTGACAATGCCTTGCAGATCAATGACTTGCCGTGTCGCAGGAGTGCTGGCGGGAAGTTGCTGCCGATGCGGAGCAGGGGCCTGCCCCCAAGCCGGGATAACGGCTATTGCCGACATCAGGAACGCGGTTACCACTTCACGATGCACGAATCACCACCTGGTCCAACGTATTCGACCGCGCCTAGCATTAGAAGCAAGTTGAGGGCCAGGGGAGGGCCAATTAGCAAACACCAGAGCGGGATTTCTAAGTAGCTGAAAGCAGGGCGTCCCGAAGGTAATTGGGGATGGGGCCGCATTACCCGCCTGGGTACTTTCCGGGCGACAGGAAGTCAGCACGGCGGCTCCTGCCGGGTGGCTGCTGCGGGTTGCTCCGCAGGCGGAGGCGGCTGCGGCCGCCAGTTCCCGCCCGTCACCTCCCGGTACCCTTGGAGAACGCGCCGCGCGCTGGCCTCCCAGGAAAAGCGGGCGCCCTGCTCGTAGCCACGTTGTTTCAACTTGTCGCGCAGAGCCTGATCGAGCAGCACGCGGTGCAAGGCGCGCATAATCTCGAAGACGTTTTCGGGATTCACCAGCACGGCGGCGTTGCCCACCACTTCGGGCAGCGAAGTAGTGTTCGAAGTCACTACCGGGGTGCCATGCGACATGGCTTCCAGGGGTCCTAAGCCAAAGCCCTCATAGAGAGATGGAAAAACAAAAATCTTGGCCGTGTCGTAAAAGATGCGCAGCACTTCAATGGGCACGAAGCCGAGAAAGCGGACATCATTCTGCACCGCGCTGCGCACCACCGTGCGGCGCAGTTCCGGCTGCCGGGAAAGTTCGTCGCCGATGATGATCAGCTTCAGGTCGGGAAGTTTGCCTTCTTTCTCCAATTCCGCTTTGAGAGCGGAAAAAGCCTCGATGATGCGGCCCACATTCTTATGCGGGCTGATGCGGCCGGCGTAGAGAAGGAAGGGGTAATTGACCTGGTAGCGTTCCGCGATGAACTGGCGGTCGGCGTCGGTGGCGTGGCCCAGGCGGAAGCGCTCGTCAATGGCGTTGTAAACCACCTCGATCTTGTGGGACGGAATGCGAAAGAGCGCTTCCACGTCCTGCTTGGTGAAATTGGAAACGGCAAAGATGCGCGCGGCACGCTGCAGCACCCGGCGGGTCAGATGAAAATGCGCAGCCCGGCGCACCCCGGAGTGGTCGCGCAGGCGCGACATGTGCTCCAGCACGTCGTGGACGGTGATGACGTACGGGCAGGGCAGCGATTGCGGCATCCAGGAAAGATGTGGGATGTGCGCCAATTGGCAGCGTTCATGGCGCAGGATCCGGCGGAAGCCCAGAAACCCTGCCAGCGACGCTTCCGGAGCGGTGAGGGCCACGCCTTCAAAGTTAGATGGCAGCGGGTCAATGTCGCGGAATTTCTCCCGCGGGCCAATCAGGATGTAGGTGTTCTCCTGATCCAGGCGGCCCAGGGCTCGCAGCACGTTGCGGATGTAGGTGCCCACGCCAAAATCGCCAATGCGCCGGATGTCTATGGCGATCTTCACGGGGAAAGTATAGACCTAAACCGGGAGCCGTTCTGCGGTCAGGGTTAAGGTTTCGCAGCCTTCAAGGTTTCAAAGTTTGACAGGTTTCAAGGCTGCAGAGTTTCGAGTTTCGGGTTGCCTTGAGAGTTGTGGGCGCGGGCGCCCTAAGCAATAAAGTCATGCAGGCATTCGCGGGCGAGTGGGCTTCGTTGCCGGCTACACCCTGGCTTCGGCATGGGCGCGGGCGCGGCGCTCGGCATAGAGCGGGAAGGCCTCCGCCAGTTCGAATACCTCTCTACGGATGCGCTTCAGGGCTTCAGGCTCAGTGCGATGGTAGAGCGCCTCCGCAATCCAGCGCCCCACCTGCCGCATTTCTTTTTCCTTCATGCCGCGCGTGGTCAGGGCCGGGGTGCCGATGCGAACCCCGCTGGGCTTGAGCGGCGGGTTGGTGTCGAAAGGAATGGCGTTCTTGTTCACCGTGATGCCTGCCTCGCCCAACGCCTTTTCCGCTTCGCTGCCCAGCATGCCCTTGGCGAACACGTCCACCAGCATGAGGTGAGTATCAGTGCCGCCGGAAATCAGGCGAAAGCCTTCGTTGCGCAGCGACTCGGCCAGGGTTTTGGCGTTGGCAACGATCTGGCGGGCATAGTTTTTGAAGTCGGACTGCAAGGCTTCGCGGAAGCAAACGGCCTTGGCGGCCACAATGTGCACCAGAGGTCCGCCCTGGTCCCCGGGGAACACAGTCTTATCAATGGCGGCGGCATACTCCTGCCTGCACAGGATCATGCCGGCACGCGGCCCGCGCAGGGTCTTGTGAGTAGTGGTGGTGACAATCTGGGCATGGGGCACGGGCGAAGGATGCACGCCGCCGGCGACCAGGCCGGCGAAGTGCGCCATATCCACCAGATAGAGGGCGCCGACCTTGTCGGCAATCTGCCGCATGCGGGCGAAGTCAATAGTCCGCGGATAAGCGCTGCCCCCGCCGATGATCAGCTTGGGGCGCTCGCGCTCGGCCAGTTTTTCCAGTTCGTCGTAGTCAATAGTCTCAGTTTCGCGGGTCACACCGTAGGGCACGATCTTGTACGTTTTGCCGGAAAAATTCAGGTGATGTCCGTGGGTGAGGTGGCCGCCGTGTGCCAGGTTCAGGCCGAGGATGGTATCGCCGGGTTGCAGCACCGCGCTGTAAGCTTCCATGTTGGCGGAGGAGCCGGAGTGGGGCTGCACGTTGGCGTGCTCCGCGCCAAAAAGCTGCTTGGCGCGATCGCGAGCCAGGTTCTCCACCACGTCCGCGAACTCGCAGCCGCCGTAGTAGCGCTTGCCGGGATAGCCTTCCGCATACTTGTTGGTGAACACCGAGCCCATGGCTTCGAGCACGGCTTCGCTGACGAAGTTCTCCGAGGCGATCAGTTCCAGGCCTTCATGCTGGCGGCGAACTTCATTGTCAATGGCGGCGGCAACTTCCGGGTCAACTTCGTAGAGGGGGCGGGTCATGGAGTGGTTCATAAGATGGCTCTTGGCTTTTGGCTGCTAGCTGTGGGCGCTTAGCCCGTCAGCTCTCAGCTGAACTTCAATCGTCAATCTTTCAATCGTAAATCGTCAATTACGGGAATCCGTGGCCAATGAATTTCGGGGCTCGATATTCATAATTTTATCCACCCGGCGCTGGTGGCGGCCGCCTTCAAAGCTCGTCTCCAGGAACCTACGCACCAGCTTTTCCGCGCTGGCGGCATCGGTGACCCGCGCGCCCAGGCAGAGCACGTTGGCGTTGTTGTGGGCGCGCGCCATCTCAACCTCATACTCCGTGTCCGCCTTGGCGGCGCGGATGCCTGCCACCTTGTTGGCGCTCATGGACATGCCGATGCCGGTGCCGCACACCAGAATACCGAAATCAGCCTGCTTACGGGCCACTTCCTCACCCACGGCACGGGCGAAGTCGGGATAGTCCACCGATTCGGCGGAGTGTGTGCCCCGGTCATCCACCTGGATGCCCCGGGCGGTGAGCAGCCGCTTGAGAGTCTCCTTCAGTTCGAAGCCGGCGTGGTCCGCCCCCAGGGCAATCTTCATGCCGCCATTCTACCCTCAGGAACCCCAAAACCTTCAAGGCCGAGGCCGCGGAGGAGACAGCGAGGCCGGCTGCCTCACGGACATCACTGCGGGGCGCTGCCCCGGGTATGAGAAAATCCTCTTTCAGGTCATGAGCAAGCAACTTAGCGAGACCGAGCGGCTGCGCAAAATCGTGGAAAGCTTTCCCCAGGCCACGGTGACTGTGCTGGGCGATATGGTGGCCGACGAATTCGTGTACGGCGAAATTGCCCGGGTCTCGCGCGAGGCCCCGGTGCTCATTCTCAAGCACCGCGAGCGCGAGGTGGTGCCGGGAGGCGGCGCCAACGCGGTTTACAACCTGGCCGACCTGGGCGTGAATGTGCTTCCCGTGGGGGTGGTGGGCGAAGATGAAACCGGCAAGCTGCTGCTCAAGCGCTTCCGCCAAAAGCACATTCCCACCAGCGCCCTGATCCGGGAGAAGGGCTACGCCACGGTTACCAAAACACGCATCCTGGCGGGCATGACCCACTCGGCGCGGCAGCAGGTGGTGCGTGTGGACCGCGAGCCTGAGAGCGAGCCCAGCCAGCACGTGGTGCGCGAACTCATTCTGGCAGGGAAGCAGTACGCCCATGCCTCTGACGCGCTGCTGGTCTCCGACTACGGCTATGGCGCGGCCACCCCCGAAATCCTCGATTCCATCCGCTCCGGCGGCTGGAACGGCATTCCCATTACCCTGGACTCGCGCCACCGCATGCTCGACTACGCGGGAGTGAGCGCGGCCACCCCCAACGAGCCGGAGGTGGAGGAGTTGCTGCGCTTGCAGATCGGCAATGACTGGGCCAAGCTGCTCTCCGCCGGCGAGCAGCTCATGAAGAAGATGAAGCTGCAGTCGCTGGTCATAACCCGCGGCCGCGACGGCATGGTGGTGTTCACCCGCAAGCAGAAAGCGGTTGACGTCCCTATTTACGGCAGCGACCAGGTAACGGATGTGACCGGGGCGGGCGACACCGTGATCGCCACCTATACGGCGGCGCTGGCCGCCGGGGCCGATCCCCAGGCGGCGGCGCAACTGGCCAACTACGCCGGCGGCATCGTGGTGATGAAGCGCGGCACGGCCACGGTGACGCGGCAGGAACTGCTCGACGCGCTGCAGCATGTTCCGCCCGTCAGCCGGCAACATTGAGCGCAAGTTTCCGATAACATTGAACGTGCCCTCCAACAAGATTCTGGATCGGCAGGCGCTGCAGCGCCGGGTGGCGGAATGGCGGCATCAAGGCCAGACCGTGGTGCTGGCCAACGGCTGCTTTGACCTGCTGCACGTGGGTCACATTCGTTATTTGAGGGCGGCCAGGGCGCTGGGTGGCCGCCTGGTGGTAGCCGTCAACTCCGATGCCAGCGCTCGCCGCCTGAAAGGCGAAGGCCGCCCGCTCATGCCGGAGCAGGAGCGCGCGGAAATTATCGCCGCCCTCGAGGATGTGGATGCGGTGGTGATCTTCTCCGAGCCTGACGTGCGTGCGCTGGTGCGCGAAATTCGCCCTCAGGTCCAGGCCAAAGGCACTGATTACACCGCCGAGAACGTGCCCGAGCGCGACGTGGTTGTGGAGTGCGGAGGACGGGTGGAGATCGTCGGCGATCCCAAGGACCATTCCAGCAGCTATATGCTGCGCGCCATGAAGAAGTGAAATGCAGCTGGCTACCATAGCGGAAGCGGAACAGGCTGGGTTGATGCGCCGTCACCAGGCAGAGGTGCAGGAGGTGTCTCAAGGCCCCGAGCGCCTGCTGATTGTTCGCCTGGGCTCCATGGGCGATGTTATCCATGCCTTGCCCGCCGCCACCCTGCTACGCCGCGCCTTTCCCCCGGCTACCCTGGGCTGGATGATCGAAGAGCGCTGGGCAGAATTGTTGTGCGCGCGGGCAACGCCGCGCCTGGGGCCACGCAGCGCCGGACGGCCCCTGGTGGATGCGGTCCACGCCGTAAATACGCTGGGGTGGCGCTCAGCTCCCTTTTCTGGCAGCACCTGGAAAGACGTGGTGGGCGCGTGGCGGGAACTGCGCGCCGCCAGGTACGAACTGGCCGTGGACTTTCAGGGAGCGGTGCGCACCTCTCTGATGGCGCGCTGGACGGGAGCGGAGGCGTGCATCGGGTTCGAACACCCGCGCGAGCATGCGGCCAGTCTCTTCTACACTCACAGTGTGGAAACCCAGGGACGGCATGTGATCGAGCAGAATGTCGCGCTGGCCGCCGCTGTCGCCGGGGTACCCGCGGAAGTGCCCGCGGTCGAGTTTCCGGTGGACCCGGCGGCGGAAGATTCCTGCGAACGACGACTCCGCCTGCACGCGGTGCGGCAATTCGCCATCCTTAACCCCGGGGCGGGCTGGGAAGGCAAGCAGTGGCCGCCCGAACGCTATGGCGAAGTTGCCAGGGGTCTGGCCGGAAGGGGCCTGCGCTGCCTGATTAATTTCGGCCCGGGGGAAGAAGCGCTGGCTCGAGCTGCCGCAGCCGCCAGCGCTGGTGCGGCAGAGGCGGTGCCCACTTCGCTCAGCGAACTGATCGCATTTACACGGCGGGCGCAGCTCTTTATCGGCGGCGATACCGGCCCCATGCATCTGGCGGCGGCGCTAGGCGTGCCCGTCGTGGCCCTGTTTGGACCCACCAGTCCGGCGCGCAACGGGCCCTACGGTACTCGCAGCGTGGTGTTACGCAGTGCTTTGAGTTGGGGCACGGAAAGCGCCGAGCGTGCCGCTGCACGCTCCCGCCGCAAACGTCCGGACCCGGGCCTGCTCGCCATTACCCCGCATGAGGTGCTGGCGGCCGCACGGCAATTGCTGGAGAGCGGGCTTGCGTAGTTGGGGGAACATCGCACGCCGCATTCGCGTGCCTCTGGGTTTCGCTTTCGCCATTTTTTATTTGTGGCTGGCGCGGCCTACCTGGGAATCCCTGGTGCTGGGCGCGGCCATCTGCGTCCCCGGACTGGCGCTGCGCGCGCTGGCTTCCGGACACGTCCAGAAGAACACCTGTCTTACTACTACCGGTCCCTACGCTTACACGCGAAACCCCCTGTATCTTGGCTCCCTGGTGCTGGCGGGAGGGTTCGCGGTGGCGGCGCGCAGCCTGTGGATCGCGCTGGCCATTGTGGCGCTGTTTCTGCTTGTTTACCTGCCGGTGGTAGGGGCGGAAGAGGAATTTCTGCGGCTGCGCTTTCCGGAATTTGCCGAGTATGCGCAGCAGGTGCCGCGCTTCCTGCCGCGCTGGAGGCCGGCTGAGGCCCGGGCGGACAGGTTTTCCAGCCAGCTATACTGGAAACACCGCGAGTACAACGCCCTCGCCGGCACCGGCGCCATGATGGCGGCGCTGGCAATCAAGATGGTGTGGTTCCGCTAGAGATGCGTTGCCCTATCCCATTACAGCGAAGCAGCACCCTGGCCGCGATGGCCCTGGTACTTGGGGCTGTGGCCGTGGTTTTTGGCGGGTCGCCGCGCAAGGACGCAAGTCCGGCCACGGACCTCAAAGGCGAGTTGCAAATCTCGCCGGGTGCGCGCATCGTGCCGCCTTCTGATCATTACCGTTTTCCCGCTCACCAGACCTATTTCTACAACGCCGACTGGCACCTGCTGAACGCCGGCACCACCAAGGTGAGCATGGAGTCCTCTCCCGAAGGGCAGCATGCCGTGGTTACCGCCGACACTTCCGGCCTCGTAAACCTGCTGTTCGCCGTGCATGACCAGTTTCGCACCACCATCAATCCCCGCACCTTCTGCTCGCTGGCCGTCTCCAAGCAAACCGAGGAGGGCTCCCGCCGGCGCCAGACCGAAGTTCACTTCGACTACGCCCACGGCAAGAGCCTGCTACAGGAGAAAGACCTGAAGACGGGAGCGGTCAAGCACGTTGAGCACCTCATTCCTCGCTGCGTAACAGACATGATGTCGAGCTTTTATTACGTGGGCTCATTGCCCTTAGCGCCCGGGCAGAATTTCGTGTTCCCGGTTAACGATGGCGGGCCTACCGGCGAAATCACGGCTACGGTGGAGGGGCGGGAGCAGGTCAAAACTCCTGCCGGCGTCTTCCCCTCGGTGCGCGTGCGCGCCATCGCCAGCGCCGGTCCCATGAAGAACAAAGGCAGAGTATGGGTGTGGTACAGCGACGATGGTCAGCACATCCCGGTGCTGGTCAAGGCCAAAGTAAAATGGGGCACGCTGAACTTCCGCCTGGCGCGGGTAGAAATCCTAAAACCCTAAACCACAAGGGCACGAAGGAAAGGAAGGAATTCAAAAAATCCTTAGTGGGGCCTTGGTGTCCTTTGTGGTAGCTTCTTTGCGTTTTACTGCAGGCGGAAGCGCTCGTTCATCAGACGTTGCAGGCGCGGCTTATAGATAATGTCGTAGGCGAGTTCTTTGTCTGGGAACATGGCTAGGGCGGCGCGCTTGCTGTTGGCCACCAGTTCGGAAGCTTCCTCCACGGTAAGGTCAGTGTCCTGGCTGATAACGGACATCACCATATTCATCATGATCTGCAGGCGGCGGATTTTCCGGTCTTCGTCCTCGCTGGTACTCCCCGGCTCAGCCTGTTTGTTCCCGGGTTCGCGCGCCTCGTTTTCCATGTCAGCCCCCACTAAATCATGTCCCAAAGGCGTTCTGGGTGCGGATTCTACCAGCATTTTGATGTTTTCCAGGGCAGGCGTGTTGCGTTTTCTGGGCCCGGGGTCTAAGTCGGTCAAAGGAAAAGAAATAGCGTGGAGAACGCAGGAATTACGAAAGTGCATTAGCCCGGGTCAGGCGCCGCGTTCACCCCTGCCGCCGTTCCAAATCAATACGTTCAATGAAGAGGTAGAGCCCGATGCAAGCCCCAAAGAGCAGTCCGGAGACGATGGCTGCGGGCAGAGCAGTTTCCTTGTAGCCGGCGAGGAAAGTTTCTAGAGTCGTGGTCAGCAGCCAGATTTGCACCAGCAGCAGCACCACAATGAGCGCCATGGCGGCATCTATGGCGGTCAAACCTTTTTTCTGCTCCGGTTCGCGCGCCTCAGCCACGTTGCGCCTCCGCCTGGACCTGCATGCCCACCGCCATCAGCTGGCCGCCTCGCCGCTCGAGCAGTACCCGCGGCAGCGCCCGTGGCGGAGGCCCCTGCAGAACCGAGCCATCACGCACCGAGAACGCTCCATTGTGGCAGGGGCACTCCAGGCGGCCATGCTGGGCCGAATAGAACACTGCGCAGGAAAGGTGGGTGCACTTCTGGCTGTAGGCGACGTACTCCTCCGCGCCCGTGCGCACCAGGATGCACTGGTCCTTGGGCGTAGGATATAAAAATACTTTTACTCCGCCCACCGGAATTTCATCCGCTCGGGCGATGGTGGCGGCGGGGTACGCAGCCTGGCGCGTGAACCAGGAGCGCACTAGAATCCACAGGTTGCCCACGAACATGCCCAGGCTGGCCAGCACCAGGAACTTGGCAAACTGGCGGCGGCTCACGTAACCCTCGTCCTCGCTGAAAACCGAGAACTCATCCCGCCACAGGGGTTCCGCGCTAGGCCGGCGAAGCGGAGTCATTTTTCGCCCTCCCACATGTAATCCACCACGTCAATGGAAACGGAATTCTGCTCCGGCGGCACCATCATGAACACCTTGGTGGTCACGCGCTGCGCGCCAAAATAAAAAACGTTACTCGGCTTCTCGCGGCGATGGGCGATGTCCTCCGGGCGCACGTAGGCCAGTGCCTGGCTTGGGCATACGGTGGCGCACATGGGGCGCTTGCCCACCGAAGTGCGGTCGTAGCACATGTCGCACTTCATCATCTGCTCGTACTCGGGGACTTTCTTGGGAATTCCGAAGGGGCAGGCCAGCACGCAGTTCCAGCAGGCGATGCAGCGCGGCTTGAGCGAGGAGTGCACCACCCCATCTTCACCCTTCTTGATGGCATCGGCGGGACAGACCTCGGCGCAAGTGGGATCGTCGCAGTGCCAGCAAACGTAAGCCGCGGCGCCGATGGTCTCGCGGCGGTCAATGAAGTCAAAGTTGATCATAGACTGGCCACGATGGGTCTCGCACTCCTCGCAAGCCTTCATGCACGACTGGCAGCCGATACAGCGCGATGGGTCCACGTAAAATTCGTAGCCGAACATTACGCCTGCCGCCTCCCCTCGCCTGGTTTGCCGCCGTTGCCCCCGGCCATGCGCTCCCGCCACCATTCCGGTGGCCGTTCCGCTTTCTGAATGCGGCAGGCTGAGACCTTGAATTCCGGTATCTTGCTCTGCGGGTCCAGCGTGCGATGGGTCAGCCGGTTTACGCTGCGATCGAACGGCCAGTGATACGGAATAAAGACAGTGTCCGGACGGATGGTCTTCACCACCATGGCCTGCAGGGTGACCGCGCTGCGCCGGGTGGTGACCGTCACCCAGTCGCCCTCGCCAATGCCGTGCGGCTCCGCCAATCGGGGATGGATTTCCACCCGCGGGTCGGGATACTGGTCGGTCAGTTCGCCAATGCGCCGCGTCTGCGCTCCCGACAGGTATTGGCTTACCACCCGTCCCGTAGTCAGCAGGATCGGGAAGTTTTCGTCCAGCGGGTCGCCGCTGGGCCGCCACTCGGTGACCCGGAAGCGGCACCTGCCATCGGGGTGAAACGACCTGCCGCCCTCGATCAGCCGCGGCGTGCCCGGGTGCTCCAGCGTGGGGCAGGGCCAGAACACGCCCAGTTCCCGGTCCACCTTTTCATACGTAATGCCGTAATAATCGGCCACTCCGCCGCGCGACGCCTCCCGCATCTCGTCCAGAATTTCCCGCATGGAGGTGAAGGTGAAATATTTCTCTTTGCCCAGCCGCCGCGCCAGCTGGCAAAGGATGGAGCAGTCGGCGCGCGCGTTGCCCGG
>Ga0075276_10000053_pt1 | contig 36472 bp, 35 predicted proteins | sample SF_Rice_5C_80N_4_FD_69770 | JGI IMG/M metagenome (GOLD analysis project Ga0075276, IMG submission 69770) | Rice paddy soil microbial communities from Twitchell Island, California, USA - SF_Rice_5C_80N_405 | ecosystem: Environmental > Terrestrial > Soil > Paddy field/soil | place: USA: Twitchell... | reverse complement strand
GGCGCGCTGGCCGCGGGCGCCCGCTTCGCCTCCGGCTATCCCATCACCCCTTCCACTGAGGTGGTGGAGCGCTTTGCCGCGCGCGTCCCCACCCTGGGAGGCATTTTTATCCAGATGGAAGACGAACTGGCCGCATCCATCGCTCTGCAGGGCGCGGTATGGGGCGGAGCCAAGGCTTTCACCGTCACCTCCGGCCCCGGCTTCTCCCTGATGATGGAGCACATCGGCTACGCCGCCATGACGGAAACACCCTGCGTCTTCGTGAACGTGCAGCGCGGCGGGCCCTCCACCGGCTTGCCCACCCTGCCCGCCCAGGCGGATATGATGCAGGCACGCTGGGGCTCGCATGGCGATTACGAAATCATCGCCCTTTGCCCCAACTCGCCGCAGGAGTGCTTTGACCTCACCATCAAGGCCTTCAATCTCGCTGAGCAGTTCCGCGTTCCGGTCATGCTGATGATGGACGAAGTGGTGGGCCACATGACGGAAAAAGTCGTGATTCCTCCCGCCCACCAGATTGAAATCACCCCTCGGCGCCACACCAGCAAACGCCCCGCCGACTACCTGCCCTACGAAACCAACGGCGACATGGTGCCGGAAATGGCCCACGCTGGCGAAGGCTACAAGTTTCACATCACCGGCCTGACCCATGACCACCGCGGTTATCCGGTAATGACCGTGCCCGCCCAGGACAAGCTGGTGCGGCGCCTGCAGCAGAAAATCCAACGCGCGACCGAAGAAATTGCTTTGTTTGAAGAAGAGAACGTGGACGGCGCCGATGTGGTGGTGGTCTCCTACGGCATCACTTCGCGGGTGGCCCAGCGCGCCATCGAACTGGCGCGCTCCGATGGCCGGCGCATCGGCAAACTCCGCCTCATCACCGCCTGGCCCTTTCCCGAGCATCGCATCCGTGACCTGGCGCAGAAGGCGAAGGCCTTCGTCGTACCCGAACTGAACCTGGGACAGATGGTGCGGGAAGTAGAACGCTCGGCCGGCGGGCTGGCTCGCGTTGTGCCGGTTTCCCACGCCGGCGGCGGCGTGCACCGCCCGGAAGACATCCTGCGGGCCATCGTGGAGGCGGCATGAGCAGCGAAATTCGCAATCCCGTGGAACCTTTCCTGCGCATGGACCGCATGCCACACATCTGGTGTCCGGGCTGCGGCATCGGCACCACGGTCAACTGTTTCACCCGCGCTCTGATCGAATCCAAGGTGGACTTGGAGCATGTGGCCATTGTTTCCGGCATCGGCTGCACCGGCCGCGTCGCCGGCTACGTGAAGCTGGATTCTTTCCATACCACCCACGGCCGCGCCATTCCCTTCGCCACCGGGCTCAAGCTGGCCAACCCCAAGCTGAACGTGGTGGTGTACTCCGGCGACGGCGACCTATCGGCTATCGGCGGCAATCACCTGATCCACGCCGCCCGCCGCAACATTGATCTGAAGGTGATCTGCGTCAACAACCTGATTTACGCCATGACCGGCGGCCAGACCGCACCGACTACGCCCAATGACGCCATCACTTCCACCGCGCCTTATGGCAGCTACGAACCGGCCTTCAATCTGCCCCACCTGGTCGAGGCCGCGGGTGCGGTGTACGTGGCCCGCTGGACCACCTATCACGTGCGCCAGTTGGCCCGCTCCATGCAGGAGGCCTTCGCCAAAAAGGGCTTCTGCTTTATTGAAGTGCTCTCGCCCTGCCCCACGCTATATCAGCGCCGCAACAAGCTGGGCGACGGCCTGGAGACCATGAAGTACTACAAAGAGAAGAGCAAGGTGCGCAACGGAGCGCCCACCAGCGAATTGGGCCTGAGCATGCAGGGAGAAATAATAGTAGGCAAGTTCGTGGACCGCGACCGCCCCGATTATCGCGAGCTGATGCGCCACCGCCTGGCGGAAACTTTGGGCGAGCGCTACGTGGAATGCGAGGAACTGGTATGCGGTTAACCGAAATTCGCATTGCCGGCTTCGGCGGCCAGGGCGTGATTCTCTCCGCCATCGTCATCGGCAAGGCGGCCTGCATTTATCAGGGCGCCTACGCCACCATGACCCAGAGCTTCGGCCCGGAAGCGCGCGGCGGCGCCTGCAGCGCCCAGGTCATTTTGTCTGACCAGCCTATCCTCTATCCCTACGTGACCCGGCCGGACATTCTGGTGGTGATGTCGCAGGAGGCTTACACCCGCTTCGCGCCGGAGTTGAAAGATAACGGCCTGCTCATCATCGAACGCGACCTGGTGCGGGTCTCCGAGCTGCAGGAAGGCACGCGCCTGTTCAGCGTGCCCGCCACCCGCCTGGCGGAAGAATTGGGCAAGCGCATGGTGCTGAATTCGGTGATGGTGGGCTTTTTCGGCGCCGTGGCTGGCCTGCTCGATCCAGAATCCCTGCGCAAGGCGATTGCCGATTCCGTGCCCGCAAGCTTCCGCGAACTCAACCTGCGTGCCTTCGACCGCGGCTTCGATTACGGCACCGCCGCGGTTCCCCTAGTGTCGGAAAATTCCGAGCACGAACACGAGCACGCCGGAAAGTACCTGGACGGCGCGTAGCGCGATTTCTAATTTGGTAATTTGTAATTTGTAATTTCCAGCCTGCCGCTTGCTCTCATAGCTGGGCTTTGGGATCTGGCATGACTTTTACTGCCAATTTGAACACTACGAATATCAGGATAGCCTCCATTGGCATGATGACGACGTATAGGACAGCATCAGGCTATAGAAGCTGAATTCTGCCCACTTTCGAGGCGGAATTTTGTTTTCAGGCACATAGACAACCACCATCCAGACCCCCACCAACACCATTAGGCCAATCAGAATGTACCAAACCATGTCCGGCACGTGCCGCTTATCGTGGTCGCCGGGTTCTGGGTTACTGCCTTGCCTCATGCGTTGAACACTGAAAATGTCTGGTATTACGTTCCTGAGCGTAGTGACTTTAAATTACCAATTACAAATTACTCAATTACAAATGTACGAAAAGGTCTGACTTAGGAAATGCTTCTGGCCGTGGTCTGCTCCGCCGGTTCGCCGCCGGCGGCCGCCTGGGCAATGATCAACTGCCGCGCCTCCACTCGCAGCGCCGGCAGGCGTTTCCAGAACACCGCCGCTCCCGCCAGGCAGGCTACTGCGCCGATGCTCAAGGTAAGTGGCGCGCCCAGCCGGTCTGCCAGCACGCCGGCAAACAGCGCCCCCAGCGGCGCCATGCCCATGAACATCATGGAATAGACCGCCATCACCCGCCCCCGCAATTCGTCCGGCACCATGGCCTGGATGAGAGTGTTGGAAGAGGCCATTTGCACCATCATGGCCAGGCCCAGGGGCACCAGCATAAGACTGGACAGCCACAGCAAATGCGACCAGGAGAACAGAATCAGAGTAATGCCAAAGGCGGCCGTCGAAACCGCCACCCATCGCCCCAGCCCGCGAACACCTGACTTCGCGGCCAGCATAAGCGCGCCAATCAGCGCGCCTACCCCGCTCGCGCCCATCAGAATGCCCAGGCCACGCGCGCCGCTGTGCAGGATTTTGTCGGCAAAAATCGGCATCAGCACCGAGTAGGGCATGCCCACCAGGCTCACCAGCCCCAGCAGAAGCAGCAGGTCTCGGATGGGCATGGTGCGGCGTACAAAGCGAAAGCCCTCGATGATGTGCTCCAATGGCGAACTCTCGAGTACCCGGCGTACCCGCTCCACGTGCATCAGCAGCAGCCCCACAATCACCGCGATGTAGCTCACAGCGTTGGCGAAAAAGCACCAGCCTTCGCCGATGCTGGCCACCAGCACGCCCGCGATCGCGGGGCCGATAATGCGCGCCCCGTTAAACATGGAGGAGTTGAGGGCGATGGCGTTCATCAGGTCTTCTTTGCCCACCATTTCCACAATGAACGCCTGCCGCGCTGGAATGTCGAAGGCGTTCACCACGCCCAGTAACGCCGCCAGTACCATGATGTGCCAGACTTGCACCACCCGCCCCAGGGTCAAAACGGCAAGGATAAACGCCAGCACCATGGAAACGGTTTGCGTCCCAATGACCACCCGATGGCGGTTATGCCGGTCGGCCACAGCGCCCCCAATCGGGGCCAGGATGAACACCGGTATCTGCGAAGCAAAGCCCACTATGCCCAGCAGCAGGGACGACCCCGTCAGCCGGTAGACCAGCCAGGCTTGTGCAATGTTTTGCATCCAGGTGCCGATCAATGAAATGAGCTGCCCACCAAAAAACAGGCGAAAGTTGCGGTGGCGCAGCGAACGCATGGCCAGGCGCAGGCGCGAGCCCGGGCGGACCGTCGCCTCGCCGGCAGGTTGACCGCGGCTATCGTTTGCGTTCCCGGAACCCGGCATTGTATTTGCTCGTCGCTGACCTATCTTAAATGTGAACGGGTGCGGCCAAGCGGGAATCCCCCTTGTTGGGCAACCAGCTCAGCTGAACTCGATTCGAAACACCGGCGGCGGGCCGAGCCTTGGCTGCCCGTAACCGTGTAGTCAATCCCCGGGTCGCTCTATTTTGTTGCTTTTCTTCTCCGAGGGATGAGGGTAAGCTGATGCTGCCTGACCGCCCCAGTCGGGCTCCGTGCCCGTAAGGGAGAGTGCCGATGAGTTCTTCTCCAGTTCAGCACGAACGGCGCGCCGCGCAACGTTTTTCTTTCCAGATTCCGGTCACGCTTCGCCTCTCCGGCGAGGTGGAATGCCGGGGCGTAACCCAGGATGTGAGCGCCCGGGGCGCCTTCATTTTGACGGACACGAAGGTGCCTGAATCCGGGTGCGTTGAGTTTACTCTGGTGCTGCCGCCGGAAATTACCCTCACCGAAAGCATGCGCGTGCGCTGCCGGGGCAAGGCCGTGCGCGTGGAAGGTCCGGGCCTGGGCGCCAATTTCGGCGTGGCCGTGGTGGTTGAGCGTTACGAGTTTTTGTCCGAACCCACTACTCAGCCGCGTTCCGTGGAACGGGCGGCCGTGGCCGGCGTGGACGAGTCCGAACCCGACCGTAACTACGACAGGCATCCCTGGCGGGCCTGACAGTCAGCCCCCCTACGGCCTGCACCCTTCCTCCGAACCTATGGGAATGTGGCCTAGGCGCCATAGCCTTCAATCGGTCTGCGGCGGAGCTGAATTAGTGGGCGTGCAGGGTTACAGGCTGAGTGAAATGCGGGTAACCAGTCCTGGCTGCTGCAGGCGGGTGAAGCGGGCCACGGCGTCGGTCAGCCGCTCGTAGCGGTCCACCACGGCCAGGGGTGAAAGCTGTAAGCCAGGGAACGCGATATTGAGGTAGAGTTTCAGCAGGGCGGAAAAGGCATAGAGACGCAGATGGATGGCGGTGTCCACTAGCCTCCTGCCTGCCACCGCCAGCTGCGGGTCGGCGCTGCGTTGCGCCGCCTCTCCCAGGCGCAGCAGCACGGCCGCATTCTGCAGCGCGTTATGAATATAGGCGGCGGCGGCCCGCATGCGTTCTCTTTGAATAACCCGGAACTCCAGCGGCGGCAGATTGCGACGGAGGTAATCCTCCTCCTGGGGGGAAATCAGGTTGCGAAATGCGGCAATGTCAATAGCGGTGGTGCGCCCCTGCAGGTCCACCACGGTGGCGATGCCGGCGGCACCCTGGCCGCGTGCTGCCCGCGCCAGCAACAGCAGTGCGCCCGCCACTAATACCACCAGGATTCCAGTTACAATCATGCAAACTTCCGCACAGCAACTGCCCCCGGCTGGCCCGCAAAAGGCCAGCCCAAGGCAAGAACTGCTCCTTTACAAACCTCTGGTAACACGGCATGGGCGTGTTCCAAAAGTCCTCTTCCGCTCATCATCCGGGCATGATAATGTGCTGGCCGCCGGACAAAATCAAGAAAAATGGCGGAAAGTTCAAATTCCGGAAAACGAAACAAAAATGACTTTTCAGTCGCCTTTTGACGATTTTGTGCTTAACAGCCTGGCCGCCCTCCGTGGCCTGCTGGCCCGGTTGGAATATGTGGCCAGTCTGCGCCGCGGGGACGGCGCCTACACCCACTGGGGTCTGGCCCGGGTGCATGGCGAGACAGCCGCTCACCAGGCCGCTTCCGAAGCCCACCACCTGCTCTTCTCCAAAGTTTTGAGCATGCCCTTGGCGCATCTGCTGGAGGATGCGGCGCATTCACAATGTGACGGCGGCTTGAATGAATACCTGGAGTATCTGTCGCAACGCCTTCCCGAACTGACCCCTCAGGGAGCGGGAGCCGGGCCGGTTCTGCACTTCAATTCAGCGCTGCACGCGATTTCGGCTCTGGCGCGTGCTCGGAGTCATACCAGTCGGCAAGCCTCATAGCCACTCCCACCACCTGCCCGATCACTTCCGCCTCCTGGGGATGGCGCAGGATTCGCACCGCCTGGGGCGATAGCGGGTGCGACTGCAAGGTCAGCTGGTCGCCCTTCAGACTGCACCAGCAGCAGGTATGGCCGTTCCGGGTTTCTACAAAATAAATCGGACGTTCGAATTCCGAGCGCCACATGGCGCTGGTCACTTTGTTGCGGGTTTCATCCACCTGCACGAAACTCCCCGGCAGCAGAATGGGATACATGGTGAAGTCCTCTGTACCCACATAACCATAGGTGTAATCGCGGCTGGCGAACTGCGCCAGGTAGGCCACGGGGACCAGGCCCCACTGCTCGATCATTCGTCCCAGATTGGCGCTGCGCCGGAGATCGAACGCCGGGTCCAGCCGCACCGGAACCCGCAATGCGCTCGCCCCCAACAGAATCTCTGTCCGGTGCGAGCGGCGTAACTCCACGGAATTCAAGTCCGCGGCGGCATCGTTCAGATCTATGCCGTACCACGCCAGCAGTTCGCGCAAATCGCGCCGGTAAATCACAGCCAGGGAATACAGCCGGTAGATGCTGGGCACAATCCCTTTCGTTTCAATGTCAGAAAGCCGGCTGAGCGCAATCGAGAAATCGTCGTTGGCGTGCTTGGCCGCGATCCGTGCGCTGGCTACTTCCACATCCCGCATGGTCAGTCCCAGTTGCTCGCGCAAGCTGCGTAATTGCTGGCCCGGTGTGTGCACCTGTATCTCCCTGATACTGCTGATAGGAGGGCAACCCTATCACAACTTAATGGGCTCCAAAAGACCTTTTCTAACGGAGGACTTCAGCACTTTATCGCCCATCATTCCCGATTTGGATTCCTTCTCCAGGCCAAGGTCGCACTCGTACGGAGCATTACCTTCGTCACTTGGAAATCCCCGAGCTCTGTCCGTAAGATGTTGAAGTCAAAGAGAAAGTACGCCATGCACACGTTCCGAGTTGCCCTGATCGGCAAAAACGAAGAGCACCTTTCTGTTCTCAAATCCCGGGTGGAAGCCACACTCGCCGCGGAAGTGGTATTCCGGCGCGAAATCCTGCCCGGACTGGCCAGCGATTCCCTTCTCCGGCAGCTACTGCAAGTGCACCCCGATGTTGTGCTGGTGGACATTGCTCCCGCTGATCCCGATTCCGGCATCGCAGCGATTGAGATCCTGGCCAAAGAACCCCAAGCTGCGGTTTTTGCAGTGGGTGCGTTGAATCAGCCGCAAGTCATTATTCGCGCCATGCGGGCGGGAGCGAGCGAGTTCCTGGACCGGGATACTGCCAGCGGTGCGCTCTTGGAAGCCTTTGCCCGCCTTCATGCCAATCTGCGGGGCCGTAAATCCGGCAGCGCGCGCGGAAAACTCATCACCATATTGAGCGCAAAAGGCGGCTGCGGGGCCACAACCGTCGCCGTCAATACCGCCGTTGCCCTGCAAAAGGAGTATTCCCATGTGGCTCTCGTGGATCTGGCTCCTTTAGGACACACCTCCTTGCACCTGAATGTGCGGCCGCAGTTCGGGCTGGTGGATGCCCTGCACAACCTGCACCGCATGGATGCTTCTCTTCTGGAAGGTTTTATGACCGAATTGACGAGCGGGCTGCGGCTCCTCGCCGGTCTCAGTGTTCCGGTTCCTCTGGAGGTCGAAAATAGCGACCTGGTGCTCCTGTTTGACCTGCTTCTGGACCACTACAAGTACGTGATTGTGGACGGCTCCAACCGCCTGGATAAGATAAGCCACACCGTCTGCGACCTCTCGGAACTGGTGCTGCTGGTGGTGCAGGCGGATGTTTCCTCGCTGTGGAGCGCCGGAAGGGTGCGGGACTTCCTGGGCGGCGATCCGGCCAACCGCAGGGTACAGCTGCTGGTCAACCGCCACCGCAAGATTGCCGGCTTCAGCGATGAAGACGCGGAGGCCGCCACTAATTGCCGTGTTTTCTGGAAAATTCCCAATCAGTTCAACGCCATCGGGCCCGCCATTGATCGCGGCAACCCCGTGGCACTGCAGAACAATTCAGAAATTGGCCGTTCCTTCAGCGAATTGGCGGCCGCCCTGGCAAAATTGGCGCCCAATTACATTCCCCGGCCCGAGACATCGGAAAACCGCAGGAAAGAGCAATCGCAAAAAGTTCTGGACCGGCTCATCAACTTTGGTCCGGCGCCCATCCGCTAGGATAACTCTGACTAGCCCGCTTATCTGAACGCGATGGTCTTTACATGGGGCCGCTCAAATTACCGTGCGGGTATGCGGAACACGTGCAGGCTGTGGTTCAGGATGGCAGTCTGGGGATAGCGCAAAACCCAATGATAGGCGCCGAAGTTTTCCAGCATCTGCCCCGTCAGTTGAGTGGCGCTGATCACCACGGTTGCACCTGAAACCCGCTGATTCTCCTCCAGCTTTTCCACTCGCAAGCCGTAGGCAGCAGGGTCCACGCTGCCGAAATAAGCCAGATAGATCTTCTCCTTGGGGTGAGAAGCCTGGTAGTGGCGCAGGGCCAGCAGCCCTTGTCCCCAATCCAGGTTGCTGTCGCTGAGCAGCTTATAGCTCTGGCTGGAAGGCACGAAGGGGGTGAAATAGGAGAGGTAGTCGGGAGCGTAGCGTAGCGCGTCCGCGGCGTTGAGCGCCACTGCAAGCAGGACCAGAATCAGCGCGGTGCGGGAGCGGCGGGCCAACTGCCAGGCGCCCCCCGCCACAAATAGCAGTACAAAGGGATACATGGGCAAGATGTGCCGGTCGCCAATATCAATGTGGGAAAAGATGGCGAACACGAAGTACACCGCCGGAAAGGTGGCCATGATCAGCAGGTCGCGGGGCACGGTAATGCGTCGCCTCGCAACCAGAACCAGCAGGACGAAAAACAGCAGCACAACCACGGTGGGCCACTTCAGCAACATCACCGTCGGGTAGTAGAGCTTCCAACCACCTTTGAGAGATGCCGTTCCCAGAAAGAATGACTGATGTCCGCGGTGATTGTGGAAGGCCACGTTGCGCAAGCCTTCCAGGTACTCGCCCGCGGGTATGGGAATGCTGAAATTTACCGGAGTGCGCATGTTTTTGATGATAGGCCCGCGGTGGGGGAAGGTCGCAATGAAACGGCCGTCGCGCATGGTCAGATGCGAAACGTGGAAAAAGTAACCGGCCCACAGCACCACAAAAGCGATCCCGCAAACCCCCGCCGCCGCGCGCCAGTTCCAGCGCCGTGGATGAAAAGCGATTCGTTCCGGCTTCAGCACCAGCGCCCAGCCTAATGCCACCAGGAACATGGGAGGGGTATAAAACTTTGCCAGCAGCAACAGTCCCATCACCACACCCAACAGCACGATTTGGCCGCGCGTGGGATTATGCCGCCAGCGCAGCAGTTGCACGGCGGTGGCGAAGATCATGAGCACGCCGATGCCGTCAGTGGTAATAAGTGAGTAGTGCGCGATTAAGGCCGGCGAGAAGGCAAACAATCCCATGGCCAGGTTGGCGGCATCCTCCGAAAAGAGACGGCGGGCAGTAGTCCACAGCAGCAGGGCCAGAATGATTCCCAGCACTACGCTGACGGCTCGGCCGCGGTCCGCCATTTCCTGCGGGCTGGGATGAAATTCGAGCGCCAGAAATTCTGGAAAGTGCCCCTGCACATCCACCTGCCACTTTGAGCTCATCATTGGCAATGTGCACAACAAGCGCTGCAATGGCGGGTGGTCGTTCCAATCCTGGATGCGGCCATAGCGCCACATCTGCTGCCCGGTAACAATGTGAACGGGCTCATCGAAAGTGAAGGACTGGGTGCGGATGAACCAGGCGCACTGCGCCACGTAGGCAAGCAGCAGGAAGGCAGGGAGGGCGACGCGCAGCCAGGGCCGCACCGCCGAAACAGGCGTGGCCGCGTATGTGGCAGGGCTCTGCGCTGCGGGGGTGGAAGTCATCGCAGGCCGGCATCACCGGCCCGCTTACAACCTTACTTCACGCTGCCGGAAACTTCCACTTTCCCGAGTGATTATGCGGGCACAGCGGCGCCTACGTCCACCGTGGCCTGCAGCTCCATGTGGCTGGAAAGGGAACGCGAGATGAGGCAAGCGCGCTCAGCCTTCTCCAGCAGGCGCTGAGCCCGCTCCTGGTCGGCCGCCTCGGCGATGGTCAGCCGGGGCCGCACCACCATTTGGGTGAAGCGGAAGCCGCCCTCTTCCTTCTCCAGCAGGCCCTCAGCCTCAACTTCCAGACGCAGCACCTGCAGCTTGGAGTATTCGGCGAAAGCGCGGAAGGTGGCCAGAAAGCAGGTGGCAACCGAGGCCACCAGCAGGTGCTCCGGAGTCCAGAGCCCGGGTTCGCCCTGGAATTCCGGCGGAGCAGAGAAATTGATGGTGCGCGGCACATCTTCCGCCGAGACAATGCCCCGGCGCCGCATGGTCCAGATGGCGCTGGTGCGGTACAGGTACGTGCTTTCCACGGTTCCCCCCTTAAGCCTATTGTTGGCGGGAAAAAACCGTAGCGCAGTGACCGGGCTCACGAAAGCGGGTGAGCGCCGGCACCGGCAGAGGGACCGGTAACAACATTCTGTCGCCCGGGTTGCGGCTGATACACGCAATTGGGCTCTTCCGCGAACATGTCGCCGCTCACCGCATAGGCGCGGGCTCGCGAGCCTCCGCACACCTCGCGAAATTCGCAGATCCCGCACTTCCCTTTCAGGTTGGCGCTGTCGCGCAGGGCACGAAACAGCGGCGACTGCCGGTAAAGTTCGGCGAGAGACTGACGGCGCACGTTGCCGGCGGAAACCGGCAGGAAGCCGCTGGGAAAAACTTCGCCCCGGTGGGAAATGAAGACAAAGCCCTTGCCGTCGTTAATGCCGCGGGGGGCGCGGCCGATGCCGTCGGCGCTGGCGGCGCCGAAGACCTTGGCCATCGCCGCATCGGGCTGGCCGCTGCGCCGGGCGGCGGTTCTTTTCTGCAGCAGGAAGCGGCGGTAATGTTGCGCCTCGGTGCTCTTGACGTCGAACTTCACCTGGCGCGAGGTCTGGTACAGCTTTTCGAAAACCTGCTCGAACTCCTCCCCCGAGATCAGGTCGCTGCTCTGGCCGCGTCCGGTGGGCACCAGAAAGAAGACGCTCCACAACGCGATGTCGAGCGTCTGCAGCAGGGCGATGATGTCATCCAGGTGGCTCAGGTTGTGGCGGGTGATGGTGGTGTTGATTTGCGCCGGCAAACCGATTTCGCGAGCCCACTGCACCGCGCGCAGAGTCCACTCGTAGGAGCCGGGCACGCGGCGGAAAGCATCGTGAATGGCGGCCGTGGGGCCGTCGAGGCTGATGGCCAGGCGGACCAGGCCGCAAGCCTGCAGCCGCAGCAGAGCTTCGCGGGTCAGCAAGGGAGTCGCGCTGGGGGTGAGCGAGGTGCGCACGCCAAGGCCGGCGCCATATTTCACCAGTTCGTAAATATCACTCCGCTTCAAGGGATCGCCGCCAGTGAGCACGAAAACGGGAGCGCGCAACTCCGCCACTTCCTCGATCAGCCGCTTCGCCTCGCCGGTGCTGAGTTCGAAAGGACTGCGGTGCGGCTGGGCGCTGGCGCGGCAGTGCACGCAGGCCAGGTCGCAAGCCTGGGTCGCTTCCCAGATGACAATGAAAGGCGACTGGTTGAAGTCCACGGCGGTCACGGGTTCGGCTCCAGCCGGATATTCCAGCCAGGCCAGACTCGCATAGTTGTCACAAGCGGGATGTGACCTAGGTCACAGAGGGAGCCGGTTCACGGCCCCATAACTGAGGCTCTCAGGCTCGTGGATAACCCACCTCAGCCATTCTGCGCCACTTTACTTAGAGTGGCGCTTTCTTTCCGGGGAAAAGCATCAGGGAAAAAAATAGAGACCACGGTTCCACTGCGCCCCGGCGTCACGCTGCTGCGCAGACGAATGCTGCCTCCGCTTTTCTCCACCAGAGAGCGAGTAACCCATAACCCTAGACCGGTGCCAAGCTCTCCCTTGGTGGTCCAGAAAGCTTCAAAAATGTTGGGCCGCTCCACAGGCTGGATGCCGCATCCGGAATCGGCGACCGTGATCCGGATTCGCCGCTGCCCACCAAGCCGGCCGCTGCCCTGCGCCACTTTCAGGATCAATCGGCCACCCCGGGGCATAGCGTCAATGGCATTGGCCACAATATTCGATAAAATCTGCCGCAACTCACCTTCCAGGGTCAGCAACTGGACGGACGCGAGTCTCTTTTCTACCTTGACACCATGGCTCTTCAGTTTTGCGGCGTACAGGTGCAGCACCTCCTCGACAACCTTAGCCACATGCAGCAGCGTGGGACGGCCAGTGTCGCGATAAAACCCCAGCGTCTGCTGGGCAATAAGGGTGATACGTTTCAGTTCGTCGTCGGCCTGCTCCAGATAACGCTGGATCTGATAATCGGGAGAACTCCGGGCCAGGTAAAGCAGGTTGGTCACGGCCTCCAGGGGATTGTTGATCTCGTGGGCGACACTGGCGGCCAGGCGTCCTGCGGCTGCCAATTTTTCCGCCTGGCGTAGCGAGCGTTCGGCGCGCTTGCGCTCGGTCACGATTTCGGAGAAAAGAATGATGCCGCCGATGGCCCCATCGGCCTGCCTCCATGGCTGCATTTCCCAACGCACGTAATCCATGGTTCCATCAGGCCAGCGCATTTCGTCCGCCTCACCCCGCTCCACCGCCCCGGCAAGGCAGCGTGGCTCCGCCTGAAGCCAGATCCTGGGCATCGCGGGCAGAACTTCGCCCTGCGGTTTCCCCTCGATATTGGCAGCTTCGATTCTGTAAGACGTGTACCAACTCCGGCTGACGGCGACGTAGCGCAACTGGCGGTCGAGCATGGCGATGGGCAGCGGTGTGTATTCCACAAACTGGCGCAGGAGGATTTCACTGGCCTGCAGATCGCGCAGCGCGCGCGACCTGCGGTTGGCGATGCGGGCTATAACCAGTGAACAAAAAACGCACCACCCCAACCCAATGAAGTCCTGGGCTCGCCAGGACCAGCCGTGATGGATGCCGAAAACAAAGTAATCCAGGCTGAGTGCGGTGAGCAGGGTCGCCAGCAATGCCGGACCGGCGCCGCCAAACCAGGCGGACAGGGCCACCGCCAGCAGGAATACCGGTGTCTCCGCCGAGGGACGGAAGGAGGCCAGGGCCATGGTTATGGCGAGAGCCGCGCCCGAAAATACTATCCCGGCGCCGTAACGTAAGTGCCAGGAGCGGCGGGCGGAGGTAAGGGCTCGGATGGCGGCTGCTGTATTCATCGGGGTTAGGGCACGCCCTTCTGAGCAAAGGCAGTGAGTTTACACCCATTCGAGGCGGGGGGAGAAGCCAGGACCGCCCGGCCCCACCCATGCTGTCACCGCCGTCATGTGACCTAGGTCACAGAGTGAGCCTACTCACCGGTGGCTGTGATAAAGGTCACAGCCAGTTGGTACACGCGCGCCCAGAATAGCGGGCAGGCTGGAGAACGGCTTGCCACCGTTCGCGCTCCCGCGCCAGATCCAGCGGTGGAGGCTTGTATGCCGGAAGACGATCGCGACCTGCTGGAAGTGCTGAAGTTCGAACTCAGCTTTCTGGAACAGGGCGGCTATGGCCGCTCCGTACGCACCCCGTGGAAGCCGACCTCGGTGTTCGAAGACTCGCTCACCTGTTTGAATTTCGGGGACCCCGGACACAGCCATCCCTGCCGCGAATGCCTGCTCTTCCATTTCGTTCCGGAAAATTCCCGAAATGAGAATGTACCCTGCCACCATATTGTTTTAAATCAAAAAGGCGACACCCTGGCTACCCTGAATACGGGTTACAATCAGCTTGAGCTGGAAGAATCCGTCAAAAGCTGGCTGCGCAATGCGATCCAGCGGTTGGAGCACGGAGAGGCGCAAGCAGCGGGCACGGCCAAACACACCGCCTGATCCTTTGCCCACGGTTGTTCTTTCGGCTTTTTCGACGGCAACCCTTTTAGCTGCCCCGGACGACGGTCGGGGAGCAACATTCCGGGAGTTCGGACATGCTCGCTAAATGCGCGAACCCAACGTGTTCCGCCCCTTTCCGCTACCTGCACGAAGGCAAGTTGTTTCGCCTGGACCTGGGCGCCGGACCGCCTTCCCCCTCGGGACACGTACCGCGTCAGCTGCAATATTTCTGGCTGTGCGAGCGCTGCTCCCGCACCATGACGCTGGAAATGCACGCCGGCAAAGTGTCGGCGCGCCCGCGTTGCTCCGCCGCGACCAGCCCGGCGCTGTCCACAGCAGCTTAATCATGGACTTGCGGCATAAACCGCGCGCTCCCGCGCTATCCTGTGCTCAGGAGACCGCCACTTGAAACGCGACTTCGCTTCCCTCACCGCCCAAGAAGCGTTGCACGTGGCTATTTTTATCGAAGAACGCAACGCCGAAATCTATCACCAGTTCGCGGAGTTGTTCGCCGGCTTTCGCGACGACGAGTCGCTGGAAATCGCCAGCACGTTCTGGGACATGGCGGCGGAAGAGCGCCGGCACGGCACCGCCCTGCAGCAGCGCTACTTTGAGCGCTACGGCACGCGTCCCTGCGCCATTACCGATGACGATGTGCGCGACTTCATCGAGGTGCCGCAGCTTAACAGCGGCGACATTTTTGCCATCAGCCGGACCAGCGGCGGCCGTTCCCCGCGCGAACTGGCCCTGGAAATCGCTGTAGCCGCCGAGCAGAACGCGGTCCGCTATTACACCCGGCTGGCGGAACTGACAGAAGACGCCGAGTTGCGCGAGCTATACCGCGAGTTTTCTAATTTTGAGCGAGACCACACAGATTTTCTGGAAAAAAAGATAGCCGAGGCGCGGCGCGCGGCCGGCGGCGGCGGCAGCAGCGCGTGATCTGTCGTCATTTTCCCGGCAGAATGCTCTCCACGGCATCGCGAACGCGCTCGCCGAAGCCGGCGGTCAACGACCAGGGGCTGGGCTGGCGCACCACGTGCAGGTGTCCTCGCTTTTCCAGCACTTCATAGTCGCTGCTCCCGTCCTGGCGGCGGTAGAAACGCAGGCTGACCACCGCTTCCGCCACCCGCAAATTGTGCAGCTTGATCTCCGGCAGCCAGACCGGCAGATGGGGGTCGAGCAGCAAGGCGTGCAGCGGCGCATACGGATAAAGCCCGATCATGGCCTGCACCAGCAACAGCGCCGCCGAGGCCGACCACGCCTGCGGCCAATTGCCTTTGGGATAGAGCCCGGGAAAAGGATGCTTAGGCTCGCGCTGGTGCCCAGCAAAACATTCCGGCAGGCGGAAATAGTCGAACAGCGAAGCCGCTTCAAACTGCGCCTCGCACAGCTGGAACATGAGCTCGTGCAAACCATAGCGGGCAAAACCCAGCGCGAACACCGCATTCTCCACCGGCCATACCGTGCCGCGGTGGTAAGCATAGGGATTAAACGCGGGATGGTCCGCTGAGAGGGTGCGGATTCCCCATCCGGTGAACATATCGCTGGCCATCAACCGCCGCGCTAGTTTCTGGACGTGGGCGATCTCCACAATGCCGCTGGCCAGCGCGTGCCCCGGGTCGGAAGCGATGGATTTGATCTGCCGCTTTTTGGAGTCCAATCCCATCGCGATATATCCTTCGTCTTCCATCCAGAAAACTTCATTGAATCGCTTCTTCAGTTCGCTGGCTTCGTTGAACAGCCTGGCCGCCAGCTCCTTCTGATCCAGCCACCACAGAACTTCCGAAAGATGAAGTTTGGAGGCGTAGGTGAAGGACTGCATCTCGCAGGTGCCCAGGGGAGCGTGGACCTGGGAGCCATCCTCATAAACGATGGCGTCACCGGAATCCTTCCAGCCCTGATTCTTTTCGCCCTGCTGGGAGTGAGTTTGATATTCATAGAAACCGTCTCCGTCCAGATCGCCATAAGTGTCGGCCCATTGCAGGCCTTTGAGCGCGGGCTCGATGAGCGGCTGTACCAGTTCCTTGTTGCCGGTCCAGTGCCACAAGCCGGCTACCACCACGGGATAGTAAATAGCTCCGGTCACGCCGCCGTAGTAGCGGCCGTGGGGGTTGAAATTCAGCGCGGCCAGAGGGTTGGTATGGAGTTCATGCAGGATGCGCCCGGGTTGCTCGTCGCGCCAGTCATCTATTTTCATTCCCTGGGTTCGGGGCAGCTCCAGCAGCGTGCCTGCGCTCATCTCCTGGCCCAGCAGTTCAGCCTCCCAGGAAGTAGCCAGGGAGTCGCGCCCAAACAGGGCCACGTAGTCGGGCAGGCCGCCCGCAGGCACCCAGCCGTGCGCCTTATCCAGGTCGTACAGGCGAAGGGCTGCCAAATCGTACTTGGATTGCTCCAGAGCACCGACCACAAGCGGCGCCAGGGTGCCACTCCCCACGCTGCTGAAAGAGGTGGTCTGCTGCAGAAACTGGCCACGCTTGCGGTCCCACTCATTGACACCGGAGAAATAGCAGGAGTGGTCCAACTTCTGCCACTCGCCTTCGATTTGCGGCACCCAGTCCAGGCAGGCGTGCCAAGTGCCGTGTGGGGGCAGGTCCACCCGGAACGTGATCCTCTTGCGCTGAAATTGGGGGCGCGAACCGGCCCGCGCGATGGTCAACTTCAGGCCACGGTGCATACGGGCCACGCCCTTGTCGCCCTGGTGCTTGTAAGCGTGCCGCACACGGTAGTCGTACTCCAGCTCCGCCTGCGTGTTGCCCAGCGGGGTCCAGCGGCGCTTGAGTTGGCCTTTCTGCTTGCGCTGGCCGCCTGCTTCGCTCGGGTCAGCGAAGTCGCTGTCCACCTCCAGTTCAAGCCGGACGGAAGTGTGGATCTGGGTGAAGTTGGTGACATCCACGTCTTCATGCATGCCCGCGCCCACGTAGCGCGAGAGCCGCAACTCGACCGTCTGTTGTGCCGGATCCTTTTCGTCCAGGCCGGTATCTTTGATGTTGGGGGGCGAGGCGATGTAGTAGCCCATCCAGGTGTGCTGCTGCATGTTGGAGTTGCCGGCGCGACGCGGCGGCTGGCCATTGATGAGCCAGCGATAACGCGAGAGCATGCGCGTCTGGTACACCCACAAGCCGTGCTCGGGGTGCTCGAAGACGAAGCCGTCGGTGCTGGTGGCCAGCACGGTTCGCCCCTGGCTCACATAGACAGTGGTGTCGCGCGGGCGCAAGCGCACCTGCCAATTGCTGGGCGGGTGCATCATGCCGGAGTGCCCGTTACGGCCATCCCGATGAGATTCGCCGTGGTCTGGGCTAGGCTGCGCCGAGTTTTGTTTCCTCGATGGCATGTGATTTTGATCGTCGTTCCGCGACCAGGCGCTTGAGTTGGAGCGCGTTCTGGGCGGCATAACCCGCCTGGTCGTTGTCGAAGTAGATGTAGATGGCGCGCAGCTTGCTCCACGCAGCAACGCGCTTCGCCCATTGCCGCAGCTTTTGCCGCGAATAGCAGCCCTGATATTTGCCGCCGGGACCGTGCAGCCGCACATAGGCAAAATCCGCGGTGATCTCCAGAGGAGAAACGAAGCGGTCCAGCTCGAAGATGCAGTAGGCGGCGTTATAACGGCGTAAGGTTGCGTACACCGCTGCCGTGTTCCAACTGGGCTCGCGGAATTCGAAAGCATAGCGGTGGCGGCGCGGGAGAACCTGCAGGAATTGTTCCAGGCGCTCCACGTTCACGCGCCAGCGCGGCGGCAGCTGAAAGAGAATAGGACCGAGCTTCTCTTCCAGCGCCTCGGCACGAGGCAGAAAATTCTGCAGCGCGTTTTCAGGGTCTTTCAGCTTCTTGTTGTGGGTAAGAAAGCGGCTGGCCTTCACCGCAAAGCAGAAGCCGGAGGGAGTGGCGTGCCGCCAGTTCTCAAAACATTCCACGCTGGGCAGCTTGTAGAAGCTGTTGTTGAGCTCGACGGTATCGAGTCGCGCCATATAGAACTCCAGCATTTTCGCGGCCGGCAGCTTCTGCGGATAGAAATGCCCGCGCCAGTGGTTGTAATGCCAGCCGGAAGTGCCGATATGGACTCGATCCATGTATTCACTCACGCGCCAGAGCGCGCCGCACCATTTCCGCCGCTGTACCGTAGACAACGTGTTCGCCCAGGGAGTTGAGGTGCATCAGCAGGGAGTAACCGGAGGACTTGGCGTTCAGGCCCAGCCAGGGCATGGCCAGTTCGTCGCCCGCCAGCCAGAACAGAATTCCGAACACTGCGCCTGAGCCGGCACGCAGCGGCGGATAGACTTCCCCGGCAGCGGCGTAGCCGCCCGCCGCCAGGCCACCTACCAGGTAGTGTATGGCGGCAGCAGCCCTGAGTTTCTCCTGGAGAGAGAGGCTGCGGCCAAGCAGCACTTTTGCCCCGACCTCCGCCGCGCCTCCCGCCGAATCCCATTCCTGAGAACTGTAAGGCGCGCCTGGCGGCGCCGAAGATGGCCCGCCAAACGTACGCCAGGTTGAACTGAACTCCCGCATGGCCCAGGCGCCTGCCACCCCGCCGACAAATCCCCCCAGCAGCAATTTTCGCCAGTGCTTCCGCCGCAAACCCGCTCCCGTTCTGCCAATGCTCTACTTACAGCGATGTATCTTTCGACCCCTGCAGTTGTATTTGCCTGCATACTGGCTGTCGCGCAACAGCAACTTCTTCATTCAGATGAGCCTTTAGGTGCTGGGAAATCGGCCCTAGGTACTCGGAACTTCTTCAACATGGCAACCAGGGGTTTCGCAATACCGCTCCAATGGTTAGCGGGTTCGCCGGAAAACCGGAGAGCAGGAACACGCCCTGGAGGTGCCATGGTGCGGAGAAATCATTTCTGGAAGGGCTTTGGAATGGGGGCAGCGGTGGGGGCAGGAGGCACGGTGGGCGTCCTGCTGGCACTTAATTATGTAGGGCGCGCCGGGCATCGCCGGGTAGTTCGCCTGGAGAAGAGCATCCAGATCGCCGCACCGGTGGAGGACGTGTTCCGCGCCTGGCTGGACATGGAACGCCTGCCGCAGTTTACCGACGTCATCGAGCAGGTCCGCCGCGATGGCGACCGCTCGCATTGGACGGTCAATATTGAGGGCCGCCAGTTTGAATGGGATGCGGAAATCGAGCAGTTCATGCTCAATCAGGCGATTGGCTGGAAATCCGTTTCCGGCGCCAAGAACAGCGGGCGGATTACCTTCTCCCCCCTGGGGACCGACACCATGGTGCACGTCACCATGAACTACGCGCCTCCGGTGAGCTTGCTGACGCCGTTCGTCACTTCTTTTTCCGCGCGGCTGGAAGAGTTGATTGAACGGGTGCTGCGCGACGTGAAGGCGGCTCTGGAGAGGAAGGCTGAAATGTCCCATCCCAAGCCGGGGCAGGCCACCGGCACCTACGGTCCGGAGGAATTGGGAGGCACGCAGCACACGCGCTTTGGCGGCGCGCCCAATGCGGTGGAATTCACCCGCCCGCCGGAAGCGAAATCCTGAGCGGCAGGCCCTTTCCGAGTGGACGCTAGTCCTTTGGGGCGCCCGCGGGCGCACTCACGTCCTGAGGAAAGGATTTGAACACCACTTCCCGCGACTTTGCCACTTCCTTGCGATTGGCGTCACTGGAGTGCTGGGTAAGAGTCCCTTTGAGGACGTAATAACCTTCGTCATTAACAGTTTTGCCGGGGCCCCGTTCGGCGGTGCCGTGAAATTGGAACCACACGCCATGGACCACGTCGGTGGTAAAGCTCAGGTTATGGCCGTCAAGCGCGCCCCGCTTGAAAAACTGGTCGAGGAAGGCGCCGCGGTCGCTCTGCAGGTCGCCATAGCGGGAAACAAAGCCGGTCAGTTTGCCCTTGTCCTCTTGCGTGATCTGCACAAATTCACCATCGCGTAAAAAAGTGTACATGCCGGAGTAATTGCCGGCGGATGTGGAATTTGCCGCAGCTTGGCCAGAACCGGATTGACTTTCCGGCGAGTTGGTTTGCGCGATCGCTGCCGGACCGGCGAAACATGCCAGCACAAACATAAAAAGCAAAATTCTGCGCATAGGATGGTCCCATTAAATCACCAAAGCAGGAAGCTGAAAACATTAGTCTTAAGGGGCGGGTCGGCGCAGACGGCGGACAATTCCCGTTTTGAGGAAAGCTGTGGAAGAAAAGCGGCTATAATCTTTCCGCGCCCTTGGTCTGAAGTTATGTCTCAGCCGCCAGGCCAGCCGAATTCGCCAAGGTGCAGTGCCGGTGGACCCGCGCCGGGGTTACAGTTCCTGATTCGGTTGGAACCGCGCCTTCCCGCGCTCTTCAGCAATCTAGGTGCGCTGCTGCGGCCTCCGCCCCCCGAGCCGATGCTAGCGGGCGATTACTTCTGGCCCGACGTTTTCATCCCCGCTGGCTTGCCCTGGCGCAGCTTGGCGGAATCCGCCCTCAGCCACGGCCTGATGCTGGCGGCCATTTGGGGCCTGACCCACGCCTGGCTAAACCGGCCGCGGGTGGTCATCCGGCCCGCGTTCCAGCACAGCCAGATCGTTTACTACACCACCTCGGAGTACCTGCCCGCCATCAAGGCACCTGCTCTGCGCGCCCGGCTGGAACAAAAAGCCGATCCCGCCTATGCGCCGCAGGAAATCATTTCCGTGCCGCCGGAAGCTGACAACCGCAGCCAGACCGTCGTCACGCCGCCCAACGTCAAACTGGCGCAGGAGATGTCCGTGCCCAACCTGGTGGCCTCGACACGTTCACCCGGTCCTGTGCCGGTGCCAGGTTCGCTGAATTCCAAACTGACGCTGCCCGCGATTGCTACCCCGGTAGTTCCGCCTCCGCCTGAGCTTGCGCGAACCACCGAACTCCGCGCTTCCCCGCTGCCGCAACCCTCGGTGGTACCGCCTCCGCCCAACAGTGCGCGCGCAATCGAGCGTGCAGCTTCGCCCCTGGCGCCACCCTCGGTGGTTGCTCCGCCGCCTGATGTTGCCGCCGCGGTCAATCGAGCTGGCCCGGGGTTGCCGCAGCCCAAGGCAGTTGCTCCGGCGCCGGAAACTACCTCCGCATTGGCTGACCTGCACGCCCCGGGTGCGCCGCAACCGGCGGTGGTTCCTCCGCCGGCACGAACCGCCGCGCTTGTCACCCATCCGCTGGGCGCGCTCAATGTGGCCGAGCTGCAGCCGGGTGTGGGGGCGCCTAAGCTGCCGCTGCCCGCTCAGCAGATGGCGGCAGCGACCGTGGCCGGAGGAGGCGCTGGAGCGGGCGGGCGAACCGGGCTGCCTGGCGGACAAGTTGCCCGCGGCACCGGCGCTCAAGCATTGTCCGCGCCCGATATTCACAGCGTGGCTTTCGGCCCGCCCGCCGGGCAGATGGTTGCCCTGGGGCTTGCGCCCAGCACGGTCAAGGGCCCAATTGAAATGCCAATGGGTAACCGTCGCGGAGTTTTCGCCGCTGGACCCAACGGGCACGTGGGCGCTTCCGGCGCGCCCGGCGCGAACAGCGGTGGCCTGGCTGAAGCCGGCAACGGCAACGCAAATTCGGCGCGCGATAAGTTGGCCGGCATCAGCGTCGCGCCCGGAACCGTGCCGCCGGCCAATAGCGGCCTTCCGGTGGTTGCGGCTCCTCCTGCCCGCAGCCTGTGGGCCATGGCCAGCATTCCCGCCGGGCTGCGCAACCTCCCGCCGCGCGCGCACACCGATCTGCCCGTCGCGCCTTCGGAAATAGACCGCCAGGTGTTCGGCCGCAAAAAGTTCTATTCCGTTACTCTGAACATGCCCAACTTGAATTCGCGCAGCGGCAGCTGGGTGATCCGCTTTGCCGAGCTGAACAACGATCCCGCGCAGGGCGACCTGACCGCCCCCGTCGTAGTGGAGAAAGTCGACCCGGCTTATCCCGGAATCCTGATGCGCCAGCACGTCACGGGAACGGTCACGCTCTATGCCGTTATTGCCGCCGATGGCAGCGTGGATGACGTTCGTATCTTGCGCGGTGTGGATGACCGCCTGGATGCGGCCGCCCGCGATGCCCTGCGCCATTGCCACTTCCGCCCCGCCACCAAGAATGGCCTGGCCGTTGCCTTGGAAGCGGTGATTCGCATTCCCTTCGAAGTGCACCGCATACCGTACTAGCCGAAAATGAGTGATCCACTCAAGCCCGCTTTTTGCTTGAGTGGGAGTTGGTCGAGTCAATTCCCCATAACTCAGCGGAAAAGCTTCCCACATACCCACACAACGAAAACCGCGTTGTGTGGGCCACCGAACAGCAGGTGCTTCGCTGCGCTCAGCATGACAACTTGGGGGATGGACGGCGACGAAGCCCCGGAAAGAAAAGACTGTACTAGCTTCCCGCTCCCGCTTTGGCGGCCTGGGTCTGTTCCAGAAAGCGGTACACGCCGGCGTTGGTACACACTTCGTAATAGAGATCGTCGCTCCAGCCCAGGGGGGCAAAGTCGCTGGTACGGAGGCGGGCGGCGCGGGCCTCGCGCACCACCACGGTGTGGAATAGGCCACCTTCCAGCGGCACCAGCCCGCTATGCAGCCGCATCTGTTCGCTTTCCCAGATGGTAGGCATGGCCACATCCTGCGCCTGCAGGGAGATTTCCTGCTGCAGCTTGTGAAATGCGGCGGCGTTCAGTTGGATGCCGCTGACGTTGTACGCCAGGGGCGCGTCTTCGAATTCGTTGTTGTTGCCCTCGCGCTGTAGCCGAAAACGGTACACGTTGAAGGGTCCGCCCAAAGGCAGAAGGCGCCGCGCCTGCTTGCTGCAGGAGGAGAGGCGGTCGCTTTCGTTGAGCGCCTCCGAAATCATGATGCGCGCGTTGCCGTCCATCAGGTACATGGGCGGCGAAGACTGGTAGGTGATGCCCACGCCCAGTTCCAGCCCGGGGAGTCCGGCCTTCTGCGACTCCTCGTTATAGGCGCGCACGATGTCCACCATCTCTTTGGCCAGCACGCAGGCGCGGCTCACCGCGAAACCGCGCTCGCCCTCGTATTCCAGAAGGGAGAGGATGATGGCATCGCCTTCGATGAACACTTTGCCGGCGCCGTACTTGGGCAGCAGTTTGTTCACCGGATCGTAGAAGTTCAAGCTGAAGTAGGAAGCCGGATTCAGGCCGCGCTCACCCAGGGCGCGGGTCATGCGGGTGGAATCGCGCACGTCGGCCTTGATGATGACGTGGTGCACGACCTTTTCCTCGCTGGGCTTCTGCTCGTCGCGCGCCAAAAATTCGTAGAGCAGGCGGTTGAGCGAGGAAAGCTCGCGCAGCTTCTCGTTGCCGATCACGTTCACGCTGTCGAGCGCGGAGTTGAGCGCCTCCAGTCGCCGCAGGTCGCGGTGGTAGCGCATGAGGTCGCTGAGAAAGCGCCCGGCAATGCGAGCCTTGTCCCCACTTTTCATTTCCCCCACCCGCCGGATGGCTACCTGCAGGCTGGCGCCGGAAAGTCGGGGGTGCTCGGCGATCAGCGCCTCCACCCGACTCCGTTCTTTTTTTGAGACGAGCGCATTCTTCAGCTGCTGGGCGTTGATGGCCGGCGAGTATTCGCTCAGCAGCGGCACCACCTCGTAAGAGGCGACCACTAAATCCATCACCTTCTGCGCCTCCAGCAGCTCCTGCCAGCTGTTGAGCAGCGCCTTCTGCGCTCTGCCCCGGGCCGAAGAATCGTCCGGCGCGCCGCCCGCCACCAGTTCCTGCGCATTCTCCGGAGCATTGAGCAAACCGTCCAGCACGCGGTCCGCGTCCGGCGACTGGTCGAGCACCTCAAGCGAAACCAGGAACGCGCCCGCCAATTCGCGCATGGTGGCGAAGCGGTCAGCGTCCTGCTCGTAGTTGCCGAGCATGACGTAATGTTCGGCGTTCAGGTAGTCGTCGCGGCCATCCTCGGTGAAAGCCAGCCGGTTGAGAAACAGTTCGTAGCTGTTGCCGGCGGCCTCTCCAAACAGAGACTGGCGCATGCGCACCAGGGTCTGCTTTTCGGTTTCGCGCAGAGTTTCGAAAATCTCCTGGCCGGCGCGGCGCAGCACCGCTTTTTTGGAAACCTGCAGGGCGTATACCCGGTCGCGAATCTGGGTCGCCCGCTCCGGCCGCATGCCTTCGCAGCTTTTGAGCAGAGTGCGGCAGCGTTCCACCACCACGGCGAACTGCGCCGTCAGTTCGGCACGCAGGAACTTCACCACCGCCAGCCGGGCCAGCAGGTCCACACCGATGTTGTTCTGCTGCTTGGCGGCTTTGAGCGCTTCCACCAGCAGATCGGAAAGCAGGCGCTTGAATTCCGCTGGCGTGCCCCGCGGGCTGGTGGCCGCCGCCACCGGGCGTTCTTCCCGCGAGCGCAACAGCAGGTTGCTGCGCACTTCCAGCGGGCGCGGCGGTTCCAAGATCAGGTCGGCAACATTGCCGTTGCGGGCGATGAGGCCGCAGATGCAGGCGCGTGCTTCCTCGGAAAAACGCGGGCTGAGGTAAACGTCGTAGCGCACGTTATCCACGCCCCGCACCAGGTTCTGCAGCGTAATGGCCGGCGTATAGCTTGCGAGATTGAGCTGGCGGGCGTGATCCGCTAGATTGCCGAAGCGAAGAATAGGGATACGCGCCATAAGTTGCCCCGCGTGTGCCGGCGGTTACGGGTGCGCGGCCACCCCGCTGAGGCTGGCGCGCAGCTGCGGGCCCACTAGCGCCTGCTCCAGCGTAGGATCATTTAACGCCGCCACATTGGCGCGCAGCGCCTCCGCATCCTCCCGGGCTCCGGTTTTCTCATAGGCCTGCCACAGCAGTTCCAGTGAGAAAGGGTTATTTTGGTCCTCCTCCAGATGGGCGACCGCCTGGGTGTACTTGCCTTGCGCCATGGCCAACGCTCCGGCGGCGTTGTGATAGGAGCGCTGCACCACCTCGCTGCGGCTGGAGGTGGCCAGGGTCTGCAGTTCTTGCACCGATTTCAAGGCCACGGTCCGATCGCCGGCCTGCAGCTCGCGGCGGGCGCGCACGCTCAGAATGAGCGCCTGTTCTTCTTCCAAGTCCGACTGTGAAAGCTGGTGCTCCTGCAATGCCTTCTCCGCCTGGTCCAGGCTCTTCATGGCCGCAGTGACCTGGGTTTCATACATGGCCATGCTGCGGTAAGCCTCGGCTTCCAGGCGCGCGAAGCCCTCGCGGTGGGCTTCGTCCGCCAAAGCGCGAAAGGCTTGGTCTGCCTGCACGTAATGGCGCTCGCGAACGTAGGTAGCCGCTTCCTGCAAGCCATACTGCAGGCGGGGGCCTTCGCCATCGGCCACGGCGATGGCCTTCTCGTATTCGTGCCGCGCCTGGTCCTCATCTCCTATCAGGGCGAAGGTGTCGGCGATGCCCAGCTGCGAGCTGACGAAGTTGGGGTCCAGCTCCAGCGCCTTGCGGTAGTGCTCCAAAGCGCCGATGAAATTTCCCGACAAGCGCAAAATTTCCGCGTAGGAATCCTGCGGGTTAGGCTCGCTGGGCTGCAGGTCCGCATACTTCTCCATCATGGCCATAGCCTTTTTGAACTCGCCATTGTAGGCGTAGGCATAACCCAGCTCATTGACCGCCGCCGGGTAGTTGGGATAAAGCGCGATCGCCTGCTCCAGAAGCATCTCGCCATGGTCGTAGCGGCCCTGCTGGATCATCCAGCGTCCGGCCAAAAAAGCAATGCGGCGGTCCTTGGGGTACATGGCCAGCAGGTCGTTCATGGCAGCAATGGCAGGCACGTAGCGGCTCTCCCGCACCCCGCTGAGCCATTCGATAAGTAGTTTTTCCCCGGGTGTGACTTTGGGCTCCAGTTTCTTGGCCCTGGCCAGCGCCGCCATCTCTTCGGTGGGGTCCTGGGTCAGATAGGCGACGAGTATCTCCGCCTGGGCAAAATTCGGATCTTTTCTCGCGGCCGCGCGCCAGCCGGCCAAGGCCCACTCGGTGCGCAAGTCTTCCATGTTATCCATGGCCTTCTGGAACAACTTGCGGGCGGTAGGAGAGCTCGTGGTGATAGGCAGCAACTGGCTGCGATGGTGGCGCGCCATGGTGGAGTGCCCAGTAACCGCAAAAGCTCCGCTGCAGAGCAAGACCGCCACCAGCACGCTGCGACGCAGATGCATTCAGTTCCTCAGAAAATGGCGATAGTACTGACTCTGGGCCGGAGGGTAACATGGCCAAAGGGGGCGGCCAACGTTACAGAAGTCATGGTGCCGTAAGCAGAAAAAAGCCCGGCAGAGCGCCGGGCTTCACATTTTTCCGCGGACCGCGGGTCAGTTTTTGGAGCTTCAACCAGCGCGAAAATCAGGCACGTTCTCGCCCGGCGAAAAAATGACCGCCTGCTCCCCCCGCCCCGCCTCCGCCAGCCAGCGGTTGATCTGCTCCATGTCGGTGCGGCTCCAGCCCACGCTGCTCAATCCGATCTCGCCATCGCGCTCGATCCAGAAAAGAGTGGGCACGTTGGTCAATCCATAAGCATTGGACACGGGATAGCTGCTTATATCGTCCAGCAGCACGGGAAGCGTGAGCTTGTATTCCCGCATAAAGGCGGCGGTGTCATTCTTGTTATTTTGCGAAACGCCCACAATGGCGGCGTTCTTGCCCGCGTAGGCCTGGTACAGGCGTTCCACATACGGCAGGGCGAACTGGCACACGGGGCAGGAAATTTTGAAAAAGACCGCCAGTACCGGACCGCGGCTGAGGGCCTCGCGCAGGTTGAACTTGCCGCCATCCATCTTCTCCAGGGTGAATTCTGGGGCAGCCTTTCCGGCGCTCAGAGCAGGCATCTGTTTGTTCCTCCTTGTAGGTAACAAAACTTAGATGAAATTGGCGTGCCGCAGGATTTTTTTGGTTAGGCCGGTAAGCGGCAGGTCTTCCACTTGCGCCCGTTTGACCCAGCGGCCACGTACGCCAGGCGGCGGTTCGCCCACGCTGACCTCAATCGCGAAATCCGTCACCGTAATGGAGTGCCGCAAGCGGAACGTGACCTCCGGACGCGCGCCGGTGACCACCAGTTCCGGCAGTTCCCACATCTCTGGCATCAGCGAGGCGCCGCGCCCGCGTTGCACAAGGAAGACGGCTTCTCGGCGCCGCGCCAGACGGTAGTGGAGCTGGCGGCGTTGCCGGCTCTCCTTTGCTTTTGCCGGACCGAGGCCGCGCGTCCGGCACCAGCGAAACAAAGGGCAGCGCGCGCATTGGGTCTGTGCTGGAAGACAAACCGTCGCCCCCAACTCCATCATGGCCTGGTTGAAGTCGCCGGGACGCTCGGCCGCCAGCAGCCATTGCGCCGTCTCCCATGGCGCGTCGCGCTTGCTTGCTGGCCACGCCAGCAACCGGGAGAGCACCCGCTCCACGTTGCCGTCCACCACCGCCACCGGTTCGGCGAAGGCGATGCTGGCCACCGCGGCTGCAGTGTAGGGCCCAAAGCCTGGCAACTGCCGCAGTTGCGCAACCGTGCGCGGTAGCTCCCCGCGGTGCTCATTCACCATGACCTTGGCGGCGTGGTGCAGCGCCCGCGCCCGCCGGTAATATCCCAGGCCGCTCCAGGCGGCGAGCACGGCTTCCGGCTTGGCTGCAGCCAGTGAGCGCACATCAGGAAAGCGCTGCACAAAGCGCTGGTAATAAGCCATCACGGCGGCCACCCGCGTCTGCTGCAGCATGACTTCTGAGATCCAGACACGGTAGGGGTCCGTCTCGCCGCGCCAGGGCAGGTCCCGCCGGTTTTCGTCATACCAGTCCAAGAGCTGGCGGCGGAAGGAATGCAGTGTCGCCGCCGGCCAAAACCTCGAACCGACCTGAGCTGGACGCTTCCGCATTGGATTCACGGCTGAGGAAGGCATTTGGATCTCGTTTTCCGGCGCAAAACTCGTTGCGGCGGCCTCCTGGGGATACGCGATTCAGATCGAGACCAGCTTCACAAAATGTAACGAAATGAAACATTCCAGGGGAGGACTGGCCCCCGGCTCCGCCGAGGAGACTATCCTAACCAACCTTCTTTCAGCAACTTAGAAAATCTCGCCCTTTTGGACGACAGACTGCTTTGGAATATGCATTCCCCCAAGGAGTGCATGGCATGGAATACCGGCCCAGATCGCAAAGCGGCTTCAGTCTGTTGGAACTGCTGATTTGCATGGCAGTGATGATGGTGGTGACGGTGGCGGCTTTTCCGGCCATCAACAGGACCCTGGGAGCCATTAGATTGCAGAGTTCCGCTCAGGATGTAGCTACGCTGGCGCAACGGGCACGCATATTGGCGGTTAAAAACAACACCACATACAGCATCGTATTCGCCAACGTTAATGGCGTCCAGGAAGCCTGCATAGACACTAACTTTAACGGGGGATGTGAGGCAACGGAACCCATGGTGGCCCTGGCGAGATCAGTGTCGCTGGTGACGGACGGTAGCGGGCCTTCTCCCAATCAGATCACCTGTGGACCGGTTGGGACAGGGAACTGCCCCAACGGATTTACCGGACTGAATTACGTCCCGCAGGTACCGACGGCATTCGTCTCCTACAACGATCGCGGTCTGCCCTGCGTGGGACCGGTTCCTACCAATGAACCAATCGGCACCAGATGCGATGAGTTGGTAGGTGGCAATGCCATTGGATTTCTCTACAAATTCGTCTATTCGGGGTCGAACGTGAACACCTATGCGGCGATATCCATCACGCCCACCGGGTTGGTGAGCGAGTGGGTATCCAGCGGCGGCGCTAATTGGGGAGAGCAATGAAACCAGGAATGAAGCCATTTTCTCGCAAGCAGCAACGGTCGGGCCTGACCCTGATCGAACTGCTCATCGCGCTAAGCATCGGGGCGGTAGGAATGACGGCGGTGATCAGCCTGTTCGTGGTGGCCATGGCCAATAACAGCCGCAGCCAGCGCGACAGCACGGCCACGCTGCTTTCACAGAGCATTCTGGAACAGGTCGTGCTGGCGGGCACCAACAATGTGGCCAACATCGCGCTGACCGATTGTCTGAACAACAACTTTGTCATCAATACCGCCGGCGGCGCAGCTCCGGGAGTGGGCGCAGCCCTGACCGCGGGCGGAGATATTGATTTTTCCCAAGCAGCGCCGGGCAACAACTACAGCATGATTTACAACGTTTGCCGGACCAATGGGCAAACCTCGCAGTACGACGTGCGCTGGAACGTTATGGACATGAACGTTTCCGGAGCCACGATTTACACGCGCCTGGTGCGGGTCTCGGCCAAACCCGTGGGCACGACGGCGGCCAATTCTTACCTCCTGCCGGTCACTTTGCGCGGCACCGCCGCCGTGGCGGAGAACTAGAGGACACTATGAGCCGACACTCACAGCAAGGGCAACACGGCTTCTCGCTGATGGAAATGCTGATCGTGGTGGCGGTACTCAGTCTGGTGCTGGGAGCCATTTTCAGCACCATTCTGGACGGCATGAAGAAGTACCGGCTGGAACAAAACCGCGTCGACACCACCCAGGAATCCCGGGAATTCCTGGACCAGATTGTGCGCGACCTGCACAGCGCCGGCTATCCCGGCCTGAAGATGTTCAACCCGGTGGCCCTGGCCGCTCCCGCCGTCAACAACTCCAAGGTCGCGTCCGGTCTGGTAGCGGTCTCAGCCACCGACATCTGGTTCGAAGGTGACATTGACGATACTGGCACGGTGCAAAGTATCCGCTACACCCTGCAGGCCCTCCCCAACGGCGATTGCCCCTGCACCATGATGCGCAGCGCCGTGGTGAAGGTGCAAGCTGCTCCTTCGGCTCAGGCTGTCAACTACAACACTCAACTGCAGAACGTGATCAACAGCACCGGCGGCCTGGCTCCCTACGCCGTTGACGGAACCACACTTTTCAACGGCAACCCCGTCGCCAACGACGTTCTCTATGTATCCTTCAAAACCGCGCCAATTTTCAGTTTTTTTGATCAGAACGGCAACCCCGTCGTTGTGCCCAACGATCTGCAGGGCGCCAATCTGAACACAGGGATAAATGCCGCGGCTAACGTGCGCATGATAAGCGTGGCGTTGAACCTGCTTTCGGCAAAGGAGGACTTGCAGACGCATCTGCGGTCCGGAGTTTCCATGCGCGCGATGATTAAACTGAACAATCTTCAGAATTAGGGACTGGGAGAAAATATGATCGGCCACTCAAAAAGCGAACGCGGCATAGCTCTAATTGTGGTGCTGTTTGCTCTGATGCTGCTCACCGCCATCGGCCTGGGACTGATGTACATGACCACCACCGAGACCGGCATTGACAGCAATTTCCGCAGCGAGCAGCAGGCCTATTATGCCTCCAAGGCGGGCCTGGAAGAAGCGCGCGACCGCCTGCGCTACGATCCGTGTCCCGGCTGCACTGGCGCCTATTCCAACAACGCGCAGTACGATATCACCTCATTCAATTTCTCGGCGCCGCCACCGCAGCCGAGCGGCTGGGCTTTGCCTACCACGGCGCCGGCCGCCAACACAGGCTCGGTGGTTTACATCGTTAATTCCAGCGGCGCCGGCGACCCGGTAACTCCCTGGGCCCCGAACACCCCTTATTTCGACGATGAACTGTGCCATGAAAACTTCACCGGCCTGGGCCTGGTCGCCACAGCCCCCACCGTGCCCTGCCCTCAAGTTGCGCCCGCCGGTAATGCCTGGTACAAAAGCGTGGCCAGCTTCGACCCCAGCACCGGCACCAATGCGGCTACGCCTTACAAGTGGGTGCGCATCACTCTCAAGCAAAACGCCCCCCCCTACTGCGCGGATGTAAACTGCGCCTTACTCAACCAGCCTGTGTGTTCGGCCATGAACGGTGTGTCCGCTGTTCCTCCTTACTACGAGACGCCACTACCCGCCGCGTTCCCCGTATGCGAAGCGGACAACATGCGCTCCGTGTTCGTGCTCACTGCCCTATCCCGGCTGCCTGACGGTTCGCGCAAGATGACGCAGTACGAGGTGGCCAACATGGTGGTCCCACCCTTGCCGGGCTCTATCACCTTCGACGGCTCAGGACCCAATTTCAATCCCCCGAACTCCAACGCATTGACCATCAGCGGCGTGGACGCGCATACCTGCAGCACCTGGGCCGCGCCTACCATGCCGGCCGTCGCCGCTTACAATGCTGCCGCGACAACCACGCTCACCAATGACATTCCCAGCAACCGCACCGGTAACTACACCGGGGCCGGCGGCACGCCCAGCGTGGTCAACTCCTATAATCAACTGGGAGTTCTCAACACAGTTGGCGGCTTGCAGCAACTGGTAAGCAATGTAAGCTACGCCGCCGACCAGACCTATAACACCAATAACCCGACTATCTCCAACCTGGGCACCGATACCGCTCCGCTTATCACTGTGGTGAACGGAGACTTCACCTGGAGCGGCAAACAGTCCGGATCAGGAATTCTGCTGGTCACCGGCAACTTGACCATCACCGGCACACCCAGCTATGACGGAGTGGTGCTGATCATTGGCCAGGGCAGCCTGACTTACAAGGGCAGCGGCTCGGGCGTGATCAACGGCGGGCTGTTTATCGCCAACATCTGCAGCAACTGCAGCGCCAACCCACCCCAGTACTTACCGTCGAGCGGCCCGCCGGGAGCGCCGACCTTGAGCTGGAGCGGCGGCGGCAACCTATCCCTGAACTATGACAGCTGCTGGACGAACAGAATGTCGGACCGCGCGGTTCTGCGCGTGCTCGCCTCCCACGAAGAGGTGTACTGATTCGGCAACTCGGATAGCAGTTGCGATCGAGAGCAGGCGGCGCGCGAGCGCCGCCTTTCTTTATGCCGGTACCGGGCATCAGCCCTGCCTTGGATCAGTGCTTGGGTGCGGAGGAAGGATCTTCCGGAGACGGCAGTGGAGAAGCAGGCTGGGTGCTGCCTGCTCCAGCTTTGCCCACCTTAGCGCCGCTGGGCTGGGAAGCGGGCGCGGCCTGGGTTTGCACGGTGCCATCCTTAGGGGGTGAAAGTCTACCCGCCAGGGGCATCTTCTTCTCCAGTTGTTCCAGTTTCTTGAGCTTCTCCGGTTCGTGCCGGTGAAAGATGCGCATCATGTCGGGCATGAACTCGCGCAGCAGATTGGTTTCCGCGCTGCTGAGCACGCCCCCGCCAAAGCGGCTCATGGTTTCGCCCAAGCCCCGCTGCGGCCGGGGATAGTAGGCGTTGGTCAGGCTGTCCACGAACAGCAGGCCCAACAGCAAGGAGCTGTTGAAGGTGTGGCGACCGCTATCGGATTGGGTCACCAGCACGCGACTGGCGGCATAGGGAACCCGGGCAAACAGGGAATGCCCGTTCCCCATGCGGAAATAGCGCGGGTCCTGGCGCAGCAGAGTGGGAAACAGGAAATTTTCGAAAAAGCTGCCAGCTTCATGGTTGGCCAGCAGGGCCCCGTAGCGTTTGCCGTAGCCCTCCATTCCCTGCCCATAGGCCGGCCAATCGTCCGTCATCTGCGCCCATCCCGCATCAAATGCGGTGTTCGCAAAGGTATAGAAGGAGTAAGTCTGCTGCACGAAGATGTGGAATTTCTGCCGCGAACTCAGGGGCGTGTAATAGGAGGTCTCCACCGGCTCCATAGCAACCGGAGCATCTTTCTCTGCTGAGGCTGAGAATACCGGACTGGTGGTCCCCTGCTGCGGGGCGGCCGGCAAATTTTCATCCCGGATATTACTCTGGGCAACCGCGCTCAGGCCCATCCCGGCCACGACTACGGCCACCACCCAGGCACGCTTCCAGTTCTCAGCCCTCATCCCCACTGCCCCAATAGCAATCTACGTGCCGAACTCTCTTAAGTCAGAGGTAATCAGTGGCGGGAGGGTTTCCCCTCCCACCTCCCCGTTCCTTCCCAGGTACAAAGCCCGATCGTGCGGTTGACCGGCCCTTTGCCGGGGCTCATAATCGAGCTCTCTTGCTTCCCCTAAGTCCTCAGGATGGTGGAACTTGGCAACAAAACACGGCAGCTCGGACGACCTCAAGACCCGGCTCGATGAAGCCTTTAACCGCGCGGGGAAGAAGGTAGAGGCCGCAGGCAAGAAGCTGGGGCGCTCCCTGCAGGACACGGGCCTGGACAAAGACGCGGAGAACATCATTTCCTATCTCAACGACGAGGTCGTTCCCGCCGTCCGGAGCCACTCCACCCAAGCCCTGCGGACAGCGGCCAAGAAGCTGTCGCAATTTGCCGACTACATGGAACGGAAGCAGCGGTGAGAATCAAGTGCAGCGCCGTTCTCCTGCTGCTGGCCGGAGCCCTGTTGCTGAGCGGCTGCAGCCACCGCAGTGCGCGGGTCAATGTGCCCCCACCTCCCAGCATTCCAGAAAGCACGCCGCCGCCGCCCGGCCCTGGCACCGAGTCCAACGTTCCATCCCAGCCGCCAGAACAGCCAGTCGTCCCCCAGCCGGCCTTCGTCGAAACCGGCATTGCCAGCTGGTACGGGCCACCCTACCACAACCGCCGGGCCTCCGATGGCGAGATTTACAATATGAACGCGCTGACCGCCGCCCATCGGACCCTGCCCTTAGGTTCCATCGTGCGGGTTACCAACGTAAGGACCGGCCACTCGGTGGTAGTGCGCATCACCGATCGCGGGCCCTTTATCCCCGGACGCATCATTGATTTGTCCCTGGCCGCGGCTAAGGCGGTGGACGTTTGGCGGCCAGGTTTGGCCACGGTGCGGGTGGAACTGCTGAAAACTCCGGCTGCGCTGAACCAAGGCGGCCGCTGGGCGGTGCAGATTGGGGGCTTCGACGACGAACAAGCCGCCACCGAACTGCGCGACCACCTGGCCCGCCGCTATCACACCGCCCGGGTGCACGAATTCGCCAGTCCCACCGGCAACTGGTGGCTGCAGGTGCGCGTTTTGCAAGATGACAAGCGGCGCGCCGAGGAAGTAGCCCGCGACACCCATACCCCCGAAGGCGCCGTCTTCCTGGTACGCCTGGACTAGCCTAGCTTAACCTCGCCCGCCCCGCCCTCAGCACCACGGCTGGCACTTCCTTCTTACAACGTAAGTGACTCATGATGACTTTGATAACGTCACGTTAGGGTACTTCTGGCGTCAGTAATGGCACCTACGGGGAGTTCCATATTTCGGGGGAATGCCTAGACTAAAGAAGAACGAACTACCATTTCCAACCAACATGAAGTATTGGCAATGGATGATCCTGTTTTTGCTCTCCCCCGTCGCCGGATCAGAGAAGCTATGAAGAATAAGCAGACGGGCACCACGATAATGGAAGCGGCATTAGTGCTGCCGGCATTTTTCCTGCTGTTGATGGCGGTTTTTGAATTCGGCCTGGTCTTCAGCGCCTACCACACCATGGTCGGAGCAGCGCGCGAAGGCGCGCGGGTGGCAGTGGCTCCGGATCCAGCCAACTCGTACCTGCTGCCGGACGGCGGGACAGTGGCCTCGAAGGTTTGTCAAAAACTCCAGGCAGGAGTATTCGGAGCCATCGCTAGCTGCGGCAGCTATCCAGCGAGTACGCCAAATTCGACTGCGACCTGCCCGCCTTTTGCGGGTGGGACCCCGCCAAAACTAACAACCGAGGACGTCTACGTGAACTCGCCACGCATGGGGAATGCATGCACGATGACCGTGCCGGAAGGTGGCACGGAGGAGTACGTGCAAGTGGCCGTGCACCGTAAAGTGCATCTGTTCTGGGGTTGGCAGTTCCCGCTCACCGTCCGCGCCGTGATGCGCTCGGAGGGAAACTGATGAAAGGCAACCGCCGGAACCAACGGGGCTCGCAGATTGTGGAGTTCGCCGTCATTCTGCCGGTTTTGCTTCTGCTGGCCCTGATTGTGGCCGAGGGCGCAAATTTGTTCCGCGTGTATCAGGTGGTGACCAATGCTGCCCGCGAGGGCGCTCGCCTCTCGGTGCTGTCGCAGGACTACTACATTGCCATTAACCAGACCACGAATTTCAAGCTGACCAATCCGCAAACCTGCACCTTCACGGCCAGCAACACCAGCAGCAACAACCCAGTATGTCAAGGGGTAGCCGATTACGTGCAAAATAACGAGGTGGTGGGCAATGCCTTTGTGCAGTGCCCCACCGTAACGGTTACGATTGACCAGACCAACGCCCCTGCCAGTGACAGCAGCAATTCCCATTATTCACGCGTCGATGTGAGTTGCGCTTACTCGCTGAAATATCTTCCCCGGTTGCCTTCCTATCAGGTGGCGAGCGCAATCAATATTAAGCGGACCAGCGTTTTCAGAAATCTATATTGAGGAAGTGTATGAGCAAGAAAAAGCGCGAACGGGGCACAGTAGTGGTCATGGCGGCGGTGTTGATTCCGGTGCTTTTATTCGTTATAGGAATGGCCGTTGACTTCGGTGTGATGTATGCCGTTCGCAATGGCGCACAAAACGCCGCTGATGCTGCGGCAATGGCGGGAGTCTATGCTTATGCTGGTCTCGATCCCGTCTACAGCGATGCTACTACCGCAGCCAATAAAGCTGCCCTGGCCAATCCTGTGTTTGCCGGCACCACGTTTACGCCCACTTCTGTGCTCGCTTTTCGCTGCACCGACAGCATTGGCATTCAGAACTATTGCGTGAAAGTGACGCTTAACGTAACCAGCCCTGTGTATTTCGCGAAAGTGTTTGGCAAAACTGCAGTGCCCATCCAAGTACAGGCTACGGCACAGGCAAACATCGGACTGGGATTTGCTCCCCAGTGCGCCAAGCCCATTTTTGTTCCTGACCCCGCTCTGTTGACGCCGCCAGTAGCGCAGGGTGGCAACATGACGATCCGTCCCACGAATCCCAATAACGCACTGGTGCCAAGCCAGTATTACTCCCTCGATTTCACCAGCATTCTGAATCCCGACAATCCGAAACCGGATCCTGTGGTCTTTTCTGATGGCAGTACTTCGCAAAACAGCGGCGTGCCCACCTACACCGACGCCTGGACGAAATGTGTGGCTACGGCTGTGAGATGCGGCCAAAAAATCAATGTGCAGACCGGCAACATGGGTACCAATACGGATAATGCGGTGCAGCAACTCATCCAAAGCGGCGTTACCACTGTCATCGCGCCCATATGGGATCCGAACACAACGGTGGTCAGCGGGAATACCTATCAGGCTACAGTTGCCGGCTTCATCCAGATGAGCAATCTCGCTATTATTCCTAAGGCAAACGGGGGCGGTGTAAGCGCAACTTATGTGCAAAAGCTTCTCTGCAGCGTCGGAGGCGGGGTGGGCAGCGAAACGGGTTCGTACAACACCCCGGTTCGCCTAGTACAGTAAGGACCGGAAATTCAGGTTCCGGCCTCAGCAAACTACTGCATTCGTCTCTTCGCATTTACACTGACCACAGGCCACCGCTTATGCCCAACTGCATCTTCTGCCGCATCATCCGCGGGGAGGCGCCCGCGAAAAAGG
>Ga0075276_10000052_pt1 | contig 36972 bp, 29 predicted proteins | sample SF_Rice_5C_80N_4_FD_69770 | JGI IMG/M metagenome (GOLD analysis project Ga0075276, IMG submission 69770) | Rice paddy soil microbial communities from Twitchell Island, California, USA - SF_Rice_5C_80N_405 | ecosystem: Environmental > Terrestrial > Soil > Paddy field/soil | place: USA: Twitchell... | reverse complement strand
CGTAGTTATAGTTATCACCTGCAAGCAAGGAGCGCAGCGGTTCCTGGCGCCTCCATTTCCCGCCTCCGCTCCCGGAGCGCAATTGCGCGCGCTGCTCCCAGACTGAAAGAGCGGCAAAGGTCTGTTCAGGCCAGCGGCCGCCCGCACAGCTTTTCCAGAATGCGAATGGGAGCAAAATCCGGGGCCGCCAGCGCTCCCGGCGGGACAATGAACGTCTGCTCCAGCGCGTACTGGCCGGAGAGGGCGGCGTGGGGCACACCATCGGTGAACACCAGCCATGTGGCCATGGGGGGGAACGCCAGCCGAGTCTTATTCGCGTCACTCTGAAAGTGGGAGTTCTCCTTCAGCCAGTCGTGGAAATGCAGCATGAATTCGTCGTAATGCGAGCGCTCGGTTAGCGGCAGCCCGGCGGCATGGAGCAGGTGAACCAGGCGCGCGCGCAGGCCGGAGTGGGCGCCGCAAATGTCCCTCACCCCGGCTGGCAGGGCGTAATGCTGGGCCAGGCCGGGGAAGCGCTCGCCCACCAGCCAGATGCGCTCCTGGCGGGGGTTGATGTTGGTAAACACACGCAGAATACGCCCGCCGCGCGTGGGACGGCTGGGAAAGGCGTCCACGTGCAGCAGGTCGTTGCGTTTGTGTAACGGCAAGTCGCGGCCTTGTTCCTCCAGCGGGCGAAAGCTGGCATAGTCCAATTGGAGCTTTCCCGCATAGGGGCTGAGAAAACGGCTGACGAAGCCGGTAATGGCTGCGGAATACTGACGCATGATCTGATGTATACGGTCTTCGCTTTCCTGGTTCTCAGAGAAGCCGCGCAGCACGTCCTCTCCCGGGCGGTAAGAGATGTTCTTGTGCAGCCGCGAATCCATGTGGCGCTGGCTGATGAGGAAGTTGCGATCCTCCTCTGCCAGTGGAAATGGGGGGCGCGAGAAGAACAGGATCTCCCCCTTCTCCAGTTGCTCACAGCACTGGCGGGAGCGGAGGACCGCATCCGCCTGAGGCGACCAGCCCTGCGGCCCATAGTCCGTAATCTCCGTCCATCCGGTGGGAGTTGCCATGGGTTGGGGCAATGCCATCGCCAAAGTTTACTGCAATTCCAGAGATACCAGAGCTCCTTGCGCTAGTCCCATCGAGCGGTAGTTAACAGCAACTTTGCGGTCGTGCCACTGGCAGGAGAACTGGTCAGCGCCGATCAGCGTCATTTTCTGGTAATCGGCAGTCAGCATCTTCCAGTTCCTGCCGGCGGCTTGAAGGGTCAGGGTAGCGGCGGGAGAAGCAGCACAATCTACAGAAACTAGAGTTCCCTTCAGATAACGCACCGGACCGTGCTGCGGCAATTGCGGCTGGTCGGCAGCTTGGGTTTCAGCCGGCTGGGCTGCGGATTTTTTGGGCCGCCACTGGGGAGCGGTGTAGTCATCGGCGGGACGGCCGAGTATCTCGACCCGCTCGCGGGTGCGCGCCTGGTCCATTTGCGCCAATTGCTGGTTGGCATGGTCCGCGATTTTCGGGTCTTTGCTGTTGGCCAGAGTCTGTAGCAGCGCGGTGGCGTCTTCCCACTTGTGCGCGAAGATATAGGCCTGCGCCAGGTTGGCCCGGTAACTCTCGTTACGCGGACTGAGTTGCACCGCCGTGGTCAAGTCGCGGACTGAGAGCTGCAGGTCCCCGCTTTCCATTTCCGCCAGGCCGAGCAGGTTATAGGCGTCGGCAAACTGCGGTTTCAGGCGGATGGCGTCTTTCAGGTCGCCCTTGGTAGCTTCCAGTTCTTCCGGCGAAAGCCGCTCGCCGCTGCGGTGGCGCAGCACCGCCGAGTAGTAGTGCACCCAGGCATCGGCGGAGTTGAGCTTGGCGGCTCGCTCGAAGTACTCGGCCGCCTGCTCGGAGTCGTCCCTCTGCAGGTAAGCGTAGCCCAGATTGCACAGCGCCTGTTCATTGTCCGGGTGCTGCTGCAGCAGGTCCTGCAGAACCTTCATGCCGCGCTGCTGGTGGGTTTCCGTGTGCACATCCAGACCGGCGAGCATGGCCTGGGCATCCACCGGAGGAATCTTCTCCGCCGTGTAGGTGTTGGCCTTGGTCACGTCCAGCGGGAGCTTCAGCATGCGGGAGACTGCTTGCGGTGACAGGTAGTACTTCTTCACCTCCTGCTCGAGTTGCTGGGAACCCATCCCGAATGCCTGTTGTACGGCCTGTTCTACCGGCATGTGCTGGCTCTCCACCAGGCCGAAATACTGGCCGGCGGCTGCTAGTTGCTGCATGTCGAACAGGTAATGCACCAGCACCCATGATTGCGCGTAGAACAGCCCGCGCCGGTCGCTCAGGTTATAAGTCTTGGAATCGGGCCGCACCTGCAGCAATTCGCCCAGCGGCATCCATTGGGAACTGCGCAACAATTCCCTGTAGCCTTGCGGCGCTTTGCCGAGTTCCACCCCGTTGCGCAGAACGCCGATGGTAGAGAAGTAGTCGGCAAAACCTTCGTCAAACCACAGCGGGGTAGGCGGATAGTTGCTGTCGAGCAGCATGTGGGCATATTCGTGGACCACGGTGGTGCTGTCGTTGGTCGCGGAAAGGTCCAGGACGATATAGTCACGGTCCGGCCGGCCCACGAAGAAGCCGTTTAGATCCACCGCCTTGCCCTGGAACACCGGAACATGAGCCTGCATTTCATCGCTGGTGCGGAAGGCAATGATAGTAAGCGGGACGGGAAGATTCACTTCGCTACGCAGGATGAGCTGTCCGAAAATGGCGCGCATCTGCTCGAAACGCAAAGTGAGTTGGCGCCCACGGTCCGCGCCGGCATCGGTATTCACCACGAAATGCGTGGAACGGACCTGGGTCCAGGTATCGGCGCGCGCGCCCGCACACAACAGGACACTGAAGCTGAAGACCAGGCAGTAAAAGCACGGGCGATGCATTGTGGAACCCCGAAAGCCGAACTCGCTACCTTACGATGCTAGCACTTGTAGCGGGCTGCCGCGGGATGCCCCGTGGAAAGGTTCACCCCTCCTTGCGGGACTCAGGCTGCGCGGTCCTTACCTTTGCCAGCGCCCAGCTCGCGTGCTCCGCCACCACAGGATCCGGATCTGAACTCAGCCTTTCCAGGCTTGAAATAAATTTGGCATCGCCGCTGTTGCCCATGGCTACTACCGCATTCCGCCGCAGGCCTGAGAGTTTGGCGCGCCGGACCGGCGAGCCGCGGAAGGTCTCCGCAAACTGCTCAGCTTTCATTTCCGCCAGCCATTCCAGCGCCGGGTTCACCAGTTCCGGGCGCGGCTGGAGTTCAGGTCCGGTGCTGGCCGGAGCTTTGCGACTCCAGGGACAGACGTCCTGGCAAATATCGCAGCCGAATACCTGACGGCCCATGCCGGCGCGCATCTCCTCAGGAATGGCGCCACGCTTTTCAATCGTGAGATAGGAAATGCAAAGATTGGAGTCGAGCTGGTAAGGAGCGGTGAGCGCCTGGGTGGGACAGGCCTCAAGACAGCGCCGGCAGGTGCCGCAGCGGTCGGGCGCGGGCAAATCGGGGGTCAGTTCCAGCGAGCTCAGAATTACACCAAGGAAGAGCCAGGAGCCCAGCCGCTGGTTGATGATGCATGTGTTTTTGCCGATCCAGCCAACGCCGGCGTACTTGGCGTAAACTCGCTCCACCAAGGGCCCCGTATCCACATACGCCCGGGTTTGAATTTCGTGGCCACTGGCCACGGTCCACTGCCCACTGATTCTTGCTTCCACCTGCTTCAGTTTTTGCAGCACCACGTGGTGGTAGTCGCGCTGGCTCCAGGCATAGCGGGAAATCCAACCGCGGTCCGAATCGTTGACCTGTGCGGAGTAGGGCTGAGCGGTGTTGTAGTTGAGCGCGCACACCACCACGCTGCGCGCCCATGGCGCCACTGAGCGCAAGGAAGCGCGCTTCAGGGAGCCCTGCTCGTCTCGCGCCTGCAGGTAGGCCATTTCACCGCCACGGCCCTCGGCGATCCAGGCGGGGAAGTACTCCAGTTCGGGGAATTCGCCCACGCCGGCAATGCCGGCCAAGTCAAAGCCGGCCTCGGCGGCGGCGGCTTTCACCTGCTGACTGAACTCGCGAGCGGGCAACGGCATCCTCTCATTTTCGCAGTTTTAGAGCTCACTGGCTGGCTAGCTCCCTGGCTGAGTACCTGGTCTGAGCTTAGGGATGGAAAACAGATACTGGGTATCACCCTTTCTGTTGCGCTACACTCGTCCGTTCCCAGCTGAACTCAGGAGAGACGCCATGAAGAGGTTTCTGGTCCGATTTCTCGCCGCGATCGGCGCGCTGGCCATCGTCTATGTCATCGTCATTGCGGTTCTACTGGCCGGACGCAAGCCGCACGTTCCCAGCAAAGCTATCCTGGAAGTAAATCTGGAACGGCCGATGGTGGAGTATGTTCCCAATGCTCCCTTCGTGCAGGTCATGATGAAGGACCGGCTGGTGCTGCGCGACGTGGTGGACGCCCTCGACCGCGCCGGTGACGACAGCCGGGTGGCTGGCCTGGTGGCGCGCGTCGGCTCCGAGCAGATGGGCATGGCCGAAGTGCAGGAGATCCGCGAGGCCGTGCTGCGTTTTCGCGCCAAAAAGAAATTCGCGGTGGCTTTCGCCGAGACCTTTGGCGAGGTGGGGCCGGGCAACAAGTCTTATTATCTGGCAACCGCCTTCGATCACATCTATCTCCAGCCTTCCGGCGATATCGGCCTGACCGGCCTCATGCTGGAATCGCCATTTATCAGCGGCACCCTGCAAAAACTGGGCCTGCCCTTTCATGGCGACCACCGCTACGAGTACAAGAGCGCGCTCAACACCTTTACCGAGAAAAAATACACGCCCGCCGAGCGCGAGGAGAACGCCGCCATTCTCAACTCCTGGTTCACGCAGATGCAAGAGGGCATCTGCAACGCGCGCGGCATTCCCAAGGACCAGTGGCAGTCGCTGGTTGACCATGGACCTTATCTGGGCAAGGAAGGCTTGGATGCCAAGCTGGTGGACGGTCTTGCCTACCGCGACGAGGTCTATGACCAGGCGAAGAAGAAAGCCGGCGAGGGCGCGCAGTTTCTTTATTTAACCAGGTACCTGGAAGGCGCCGGGCGGCCGCACCAGAGCGGCAAGACAGTAGCGCTTATCTACGGCGTGGGTTCAGTGCTGCGCGGCAAGAGCAACTTCGATGCGCTCACCGGGGGCGGCAGCATGGGCTCCGATACTGTGACCGCCGCCTTCCGCGCCGCTGTTGCTGATAAGGATGTAAAAGCAATTCTGTTCCGCGTGGACAGCCCGGGCGGCTCCTATGTGGCTTCTGACGCTATTTGGCGGGAGGTGGCCCAGGCGCGCAAGGCGGGCAAGCCGGTGATTGTGAGCATGGGGGACCTGGCCGGGTCCGGCGGCTACTTTGTGGCCATGGATGCCGACAAAATCGTGGCCCAGCCCGGTACCATCACCGCTTCCATTGGCGTTCTGGGCGGCAAGTTTCTCAGCTCTGGATTCTGGAAAAAGATCGGCCTGAGCTGGGACCAGGTGCATGACGGAGCCAACGCCAGCATCTGGACCAGCACCATGGACTACACGCCGCAGGAGTGGGCCCGCTTTGAAGCCTGGCTGGACCGGGTTTACGCCGATTTCACCACCAAGGTGGCCGACGGCCGGCATCTCCCTAAAGATAAGGTGTTGCAGATTGCCAAAGGGCGCATCTGGTCCGGCGCTGACGCCAAGAACCTTGGATTGGTGGACGAGTTGGGCGGCTTCGAAGAAGCTATCAGCCTGGTGAAAAAATCCATCGGAGTCTCTCCCAGCCAGGATGTAAAGATCGTCGTTTTTCCGCGCGGTAAGAGCCTGCTGCAATCGCTGCTGGCTGGAAGCCCCAACAACAGCGAACAGGAAGGCGCTGCTACTCAAACCCGGGTGGGAATTCTAGATACGGTGCAGCCATTTCTTAAGCAATTGCAGGCCTTGGGCGTGGGTGAGAATGAGGTGCTGCGCCTGAGGGTGACCCCTACAGAGTAGCTCCCGTAGCGCCGGGGTCTCGCCGAACGTTGCGAGGGTATCCTGCCCCTCGCAACCGGGTGGTGCTGGGTGGCGCATATCTCAGGTTGACTGACATCCGTGTTCCTGCCGAATTGAGCGGCCCCGCCACATGCCAGACTAAAAAATCTGAAATTTTCCTTAGTCGAACTCGTATTGATAATTGAAGCTGCCAGTAACCGGACCAACTCCTGGACACGGGAAATGGACACGCTGGAACTCGAAGCGGTAGTGAGACAGGCGCGGCAGGGCGAGGCGCAGGCGCTGGCGGAGATTCATCGCCGCCTGTCTCGCCGTCTCCTCGGCTTGTGCTGGCACATGCTTGGGTCCCGGGAAGAGGCGGAGGATGCCCACAGCGAAGTCTTCATGCGATTGCCGCGTGCCATCACGACCTATGACGGCTCGGTTTCATTTGAGCGCTGGTTGCTCAGTGTTGCCAGCCACCACTGCATTGACCGGATGCGGCGGCGAATACGAGAGCAGCGGTTGTTCACCGATCAGGACGTGGAACCGCTGGCGGTTGCTATTTCCGCCGCCTCTCCTCTCAATGAACTGGTTCAGCAGGAGAAACGGGATGCGGTGCGCAGCGCAATTGAACGCCTGCCCGCTAAGTTCCGCATCCCGCTTACCCTGCGCTACTACAGTGAATTGAGTTATGAGGAAATCGCCGAGCAGTTGGGCATGAAGCGTACTCACGTGGCCACGCTGATCTTTCGCGCCAAACAGGAACTGCGGCAGAGGCTTACGCAACATCGGGGGGGCTAATACATGGAGTGTTTTTCGGAAATGACGTACGCGGCATTGGTTGATGGCGAACTGCCGCCCGAAGAAAGCCAACGTCTGCGCACCCATCTGTTGACCTGTGCCCCATGCCGCGACGTGGTGGCCGCTCTTGGGGCAGAGAACAGAATGTTGATGGCCACCATGGCTGAAGCTGCCGGTGACGAACTGGCGCTTGCTTCCCGCACTCGTCCTGCCTGGGTTGAACTTGCCATCGTTGCCGCTGTGCTGTTGGCTATCGGCGCGATCCTGCACTGGCTCAACGGGCAAAGCTCGTTGGGCGCCATGAACTGGCTCAATCCGTTTACCTCGGAAGGACAAAATAACCTGGCATTCAACTTGATGTTTTACCTCTCACATGGAGGTGGCACCGTGTTGGAACATTTGGCTTCGACCATCGGAAGGCTGGTGCTGGGCCTTTCCGCGGTCGTCGGATTTCTTGTTCTGCTCCGCAATCGGCGTTTTCGCTCGGGGATTTCCCTGGTCGCTTTGGCTCTTGCACTCTCCCTGCCTGGCCTGGCCATCGAGCGGCGGTCTTCCACCAGCATTCTTACCGTTCCGCAAAATGAGACGGTCAATGACAGCCTGCTCGCTTCTGCTGAACAAGTGGAAATAGACGGCGTGGTGAAGGGAGACCTGTTCACCGCTGCCCGCTCCGTTGTGGTGCATGGCACTGTGACGGGCAACATCTTTGCCTGGTCGCAAACCGTGGACGTGGATGGCTCCGTGGGCGGCAGTATCTTCTCCTGGGCCCAGCACGCGATAATTCGCGGCCAGGTAGGACACAGCGTGTACTCCTGGGTCGAATTTCTTCGCCTGGAACCGGGCTCACACGTGGCTTCCGACGTGGTTGTCGGCAGCCAGGAAGCCAACCTGCTGGGCAACGTTGACGGCGGGGTCTTAGCCTTTGCCGGCCGGGTCAACGTACGCGGCGGCGTTGGGCGCAACATTCTAGCCCGCGTGGGCGAAATTAATCTGATCAGCCCCGCGCACGTGGGTGGCGGCCTGACCGTCACCGTTCGCGACCGACGGAAGGTGCGCATTGGGGAGGGGGTCGCTATCGCTGGGCAAACTGATATTAAGATGCGGTCGCGGGTCAGTCGCTATTCGCGCCCGGGTTTCTACATCTGGCGCGCCATCGGCTTGGTCGGCGCTTTTCTCGTAGGCTGGGCCGCCATGTACCTGTTTCCCGGGTTCTTCGGCGCCACCGCCCGGGCCGTTGGCTCGGGGTGGCGCAGTTTTCTGTTAGGATTCGCCATTTTGGTAGGTACTCCCGTCGCCATTGTGCTCGTGGCCGTCAGCCTGATCGGCTTGCCCCTGGCGTTTATTAGTCTCGGCCTCTACCTGATCGGACTCTACCTGGCGGTGGTTTTTGTGGCGGCTTTTCTTGGGTTCATTATCCGTAAGCGGGCGCAACCTCGCACCGGCCAGGGACTCCTGGCCTATTTTGTCGGCCTGCTGATTCTCACGGTGCTCTTCCACCTGCCCTTTGGTATCGGCTTGGTGTTCGAATTCCTCGCCTTCTGCCTCGGCCTGGGTGCACTAATCTGGCAGCTGTACCGAGCCTGGCGCCTGGCAGTGGTCTAGGCCGAAGTGCGCTTTTTTGTATGACTGAGCGGTGCGTTTTGGGGGGGTAAGGGGAGGCTGGTGGCTAAAGACGGATTTGAAATTACACTGAGAACTGAGAACTGCTCCTAAACTCCCAGTTTCTTCACTTCTTCGTTGTAGTACTTGCGGTAGAGGATGTCCCACTCCTGCGAGCCTTCCAGGATGGTGCGCTTCTGGCTTTCGATCTTCTGGCGGGCGGCCGCGTCAATCTTGGCTTCCTGTCCCAACAATTCTTCCAGAATGCGGCGGGCTTCCAGGCGGATGCTGTTGCGGTCCTCCACGAACTCCACCTCGTCCATACCGGCCAGCGCGTCGGTGACGGTATGGGCCAGTTTGTTGACTTTGTCGCGGCTCAGTCTCACAGCACCGCCTTATATTTGCGCACCAGTTCGCCTTTTACTTTCTTGAACATCTCTTGGTAGTTGGCCCCGGTTTTGCGCATCTCATCGGCGTAGGTGTCGAGAATGATGCGCACTTCGTCATTAATGCGGTCTTCCAGAGCGAGCTCCTCCAGGATTGCGGCGTGCACCTTCTCCGTGACCGCGGGAACTTTGTTCGTCTCGATAAACTGCCCGGCTATCAGTTTCTTGGTGAGTTCGCGAGCCAGATAGCTCACATATTCTTTCGACAGGACCATGTCTGGAAGACGCGCTTTAGCGCAAATTTTGAGTTTAACATAAGGCAGCTACGAGCCCCTGGCTCCTGGCTGGAAGCTAGCAGCTAGAAGCTAGTAGCCAGCGGCCATCCGGGTCTAGAATGTGTACTTGCCCAATCCACGCAAGAGCTACGCCATGGCCGACGACTTGAGCAGTCTGAAAGATGACATGACCGCCTTCATCGAGGGTCATGGCATGCGCCGCCTTCCCGCCTACGTGGATTACGACCAGGTGCAGGCGGTGATGTGGAAGGATTCCGGCAATCCCGATGGCTGGAAGGACTTTGTCGAGCTGGCCAAAGCCGCGGGCGCGACCTTCCTCACCATGGACGACTGGGTGCTGGAGCGGGAAGAACTCGACGATCTGACGGAGCGGGTTCGCAACGCCCACTACACCAACGACGAAGATATAGAAGAGGTGCGCTGGCTACTCGCCTATCTTTCCAAGACCGGCTTTATTCAGTTGGGCTGGGCCTACCAGGGCACGCTGTTTCTCTACGAGGCCTCCACCCAGTGGTACGAACGCTACCAGCGCATCGTCGAACTGCTGGACGACTTTGGCGGCATCACCATTGACGAATCCGACCAGGAAGACGAGCACTGAGCCGTGCGCTGGAATCTCCGTTCCCTGAATGGAATGGACGCGCAGCGGCTGGCGGCCGAAGCCTCCATTTCCTCCACCCTGGCCCGCCTGCTGCTGATGCGCGGGGTGGCCACGGCCGAAGCGGCCCGGCGGTTTCTCTCTCCTTCGCTTGATCACCTGCACTCGCCTTATGCCATGAGCGGCATGGCGGCGGCAGTGGATCGCCTGCGCGCCGCCCTGGAGCGCAAGGAAAAAATCCTTATCTACGGCGACTACGACGTGGATGGCACCACCGCCATCGTCATCCTCGTCACCGCCATCCGCCTGTGCGGTGGGGAAGCCGACTTCCACGTGCCTCACCGTATCCGCGAAGGCTATGGCATGAAGGATGACGTGATTGAACGCGCGGCCGCCGCGGGCGTTCGCCTCATCGTCAGTGTGGATACCGGCATTCGCGCCTTCGACGCCGCCCAGACCGCCCGCCGACTGGGCGTGGACCTGATCGTTACCGACCACCACCTGCCCCACGAAGGCGGTGTGCCTGAGGCCCTGGTGGTGCTTAATCCCAACCAGTTCGGCTGCGAGTATCCCTGCAAGGCGCTGTGCGGTGCCGGTGTGGCCTTTAAGCTGGCGCATGCGCTCATGGAAAAGGCGCTCCCCGATGGCCGCAAGCTGCGCCCGCTGCTGGAGTCCTTTCTTAAGCCGCTGGCCATCGCCACTATCGCGGATGCCGTGCCTCTGGTGGATGAAAACCGCGTCTTCGCCAGCCTGGGCTTGGCCGGACTACGCTCCCCGGTCAACGTGGGGCTTAAGGCGCTGCTGGAAGTTTCGCAACTGGACGGCTCGCGCCCGCTCAGCAGTACCGACGTGGCGTTCCGCCTGGCCCCGCGTCTCAACGCCGCCGGCCGCATGGACGTGGCTCGCGACGTCATTGAGCTATTCACGGTCAAAGACATGGGCCGGGCGCGCGAAATCGCCGAGCGCCTGAATCAGTTGAATGCCGAGCGCCAGACGGAAGAAGCGCGCATCGTGGAGGAAATCTGCCGCACCCTGGACGATTCGCCCGAGCGGCGCGAGGCTTATTGCATTGTGGTGGATGGCGAAAGCTGGCATCGCGGCGTGATCGGCATCGCCGCCACCCGCGTGGTCGAGCGCTACTGCCGGCCCGCCCTGGTCATCTCCTGTGTGGCTGGGGAGGCGCACGGCTCCGGCCGCTCCATTCCTGCGTTCCACCTGCTCAACGCGCTCGAGTCCTGCCAGGAACTCTTCAGCCGCTACGGAGGACACGCTCATGCGGTGGGCTTCGCATTGCCCGCCGAGCGCGTACCCCAGCTGCGCTCGGCCATGGACGCTTACGCCCGCACCCAGCTTACGCCTGCCGATTTCGAGCCTATTCTGAATTTGGATGCCGAACTGCCGCTCTCCCAGGCCACCCCCGGTCTCTTTGATGCGTTGTGCCGGATGGAACCATTCGGATTAGGGAACCCGGAACCCAAGTTCATTGCCCACAATGTCCGCGTGCTGTTACCGCCCCGCGTGCTCAAGGACAAGCACATCAAGATGAAACTGGCCGTGGAGCGGGAGGGCCGCAAGTTCGCCACCGGAATTCCCGCCGTAGGCTGGGGAATGGCCGAACGTTTCCGCCAGGAACAGGTGCTGGCCGGCGACTGTATAGATGTAGCCTACACTCTGGAACACAACGACCACCCCGAATTCGGCGGCCTGGAACTACGGTTATGCGATATAGCTCGCGCGGGGAGCATGGCGGTGAGCGTGGGGAGCGCGACCGCCAACAGCGGCGGGCGTTAGCCCTCAGCAGTCAGGCCAACCGGCGTCAAATCACAGACTCAAAGATGGCACCCTTGTGGCACTAACATTCAAAGTCGTAGCCGTGCTGAGTTGTTCGTAAGGGCGTGGCTTTTAGCCACGCCGCACGTCGTCTGACTTCTGATTTGTCATCCTGAGCCGCGCGATTGAGCGAACGCGAGGGAGCGCGCGAAGGACCTGCTTTTGATTTCTATAGGAGATCTGGGCTTTACCATTTCGCCCGCTCTGCGGGCTGAGATAAGCCATTCGCCTCACCAGGTGCGGAATTATGAAGCCGAGACCGCCGGTTCTGGACAGGTGCGAAAGCGGTCCTCGAACCGAAAAGGGCGGCGCCAGCTAATCTTGACCCCAATGTTGACCGGCTGAACGCTGACTGCTGATTGCCGAATGCCGGCCTCTGGCCCTGCTACACTGGCATCTAACGGGTCAAAAGCTCAGCATTGAATCAGGCTCGCCTGGCCGGTAACCAGCCGAGGAGCTAAACCGCCAGGTAGCCAGCCAACTACTTAGCTCGATCATGCCGGTCTCCATTGTCCGCTTGCGCTACTGGTTTGCCGCTACTGCCATCTTCCTGGTGGCGGTGGTGGCGGGCTTTTACCTGTACGCGCGCTGGCAGTCGGGCCAGATCGTGCATGTTTTGCCTAATCCCCTCGGGGTCACTATCCAGCAGACCACTCAGGGATTTGCTCTCTCCAAATCGGAGGGCGGGCGCACCTTGTTTACTGTGCGAGCCTCGCGCGCGGTGCAGTTCAAGGCCGGCGGCCGGGCCAGGCTGCACGACGTGACTATCGTGGTTTACGGCAAGCAGTCCAACCGTTTCGATCAGATCTACGGTAAGCAATTTGAATACAATCCCAAATCCGGTGATGTGATCGGCATCGGCGCCGTCCACATGGACCTGCAAAGCAATGCCCAGGGCCCTTTACGGCCCGACCAGACGCCCCCGGAAGTGATGAAAAACCCCGTCCACATTGATACCAGTAATCTGACCTTCAACCAGAGGACGGGGAACGCGGCCACGCCGGCCCTGGTGCGCTTCAGCATGCCTCAGGCCAGCGGCTCCGCCGTAGGCGCCAGTTACAACGCCAAAGACAATTCCCTGACCATGAATTCCCAGGTGGAGCTGACCACCACCGGCGACGACCCTATGCACATCGTCGCCAATCATGCCGTGATGACCAAGGTCCCACGCCAGATTGTGATGGCTCAGCCCCAGGTCACGCGCAGCGACGAATATTTCTCTGCTGACCAGGGCACAATTTTCCTGCGCCCCGACAACACCGCCTACCGCTTGCTGGCCGTGGGTAATGTGCATGCCGATACTATTAGCGATGCTCCTACCCACCTGCAGGCGGCGCAAGGCGATTTCCAGATCGCTCCCCACAACCAGGTGGAATCGGGCGTGCTTTCCGGCCAGGTCCACGTGCAGGCCACCGGCAAGCAGCCTGCCGACGGGCAATCCCGCCGCGCTTATTTGCGCTTTAGCGGGCACAACGTTCTCAATTTCGTTCATGCCGTGGGAGCGGTGAAGATGGTCCAGCATCGCGCTCCTTCGCCCGATGGTCAGCCGCAGCAGACTGAAGTGGACGCCGACGCCGTGGATTTCACCCTCAAGCCGGGCAGCGTCCTGGACCATGCCGATACTTCCGGCAAAGCCCAGATCGTGATTCTCTCCGCCAATAATCAGCAAAGCCAGCCCGGCTCGCTCCCGGCTCGCCCCAAGCCCGCCGGCCCGGTTCGAACCGTGGTAACTGCCCGCACCTTTCACGCCACTTTTACCGACCAGAACCGCATGAAGACCCTGCACGGCGCTCCCGACGCGAAGATTGTTTCCCGCACCCCTGGCCTGCCGCAGCGGGTCAGTACCAGCCGCGTTCTGGATGTGGCCTTCGCTCCCGACGGCCAGGTCAGCAACCTGGTGCAGAACGGGAATGTGCACTACACCGAAAACCAGCGCGAAGGCTGGGCGCAAAACGCCGCCTATGACCCGGGTAATGGCAACCTGCTGCTCACCGGTTCGCCGCGGGTGGTGGATGGCGGCACCACCACCACTGCCGACAATATCCGCATGGTCCGTCCCACCGGTCTGGCGTTTGCCCAGGGAAACGTCAAGTCCACCTACAGCGATCTGAAACCCGATCCTGCCGGAGCCATGCTGGCGAGCTCCGATCCCATCCACGTCACCTCCGTGAGCATGACCGCTAACCGCAATACGGGAGTGGCGGTGTATGTGGGCGCGGCTCGCCTGTGGCAGGGCGGCAACATTGTGCGGGCCCCGACTATCATTTTTAATCGCAATGACCGCACGGTGCATGCTCGGGCCAACGCCCAAGCCCGCGTGGCCACGCTGTTTGTGCAGACCGATGCTAATGGCAAGGTTACGCCCGTCAATGTGGCTTCCGACCAGCTCACCTATCTTGATCAAATCCGGCAGGCGCGTTTTGTGGGCAGCGTGGTGGCGAAGATGACGGATGGCACTTTGACCGCCGACCAGGCCACGGTTTACCTGCTGCCGCGCGACCAGAAGCCGAAGGCGGCGGCCAACGAACCCAGCGCCAGCCACCTGGATCATGTGGTGGCGGATGGCCACGTGGTTTTGATTCAACCCACGCGCCACGGCCAAGGGGATCACCTGGTGTACACCGCCGCCGACGGCAAATACGTTTTGCGCGGCGGCCCGCCGAGCATTTTTGATGCCGAACGCGGCACTGTGCAGGGCGATTCGTTGACTTTCTATAATCGCGATGATAGGGTGCTGGTCGAAAGCGCGCCTTCTCCCCCCATCGCTCAGTCAAGAGTGGCGAAGTAAATGCATACGCTCTCCACCCAGGAAGTCTGTAAATCTTATCGCGGCCGGCGAGTGGTTAACGGCGTCAACCTCAACATCGAGCAGGGCGAAGTGGTTGGACTGCTGGGCCCCAACGGCGCCGGCAAGACTACGACCTTCTACATGGTCGTCGGCCTTACCCCTCCGGATGAGGGCCGCGTCCTTATGGATGGGGAAGAGATCACGCGCGTGCCCATGTACCTGCGGGCGCGTCATTACGGCATCAGCTACCTCCCTCAGGAAGCCTCGGTATTCCGCAAGCTGACGGTGGAAGAGAACATTCTGGCCGTTCTGGAAGCGCAACCCATGTCCTGGCACGAGCGGCGGGAAAAGACTGAGCGCCTGATCGAACAGCTGGGCTTGGCGGTCATCCGCAAGAACAAAGGTTATGCCCTCTCCGGGGGTGAGCGCCGGAGAGTGGAAATCGCCCGCAGCCTGTGCATCTCCCCCAGTTTTATCCTGCTGGACGAGCCTTTTTCCGGCATTGACCCCATTGCCGTGCTCGACCTGCAGAAGATCATCTTCGACCTCAAGTCCAGCGGCATCGGCATCCTGGTAACTGACCACAACGTACGCGAGACCCTCTCCGTCACCGATCGCGCCTACATCATCAACGAAGGACGCATTTTCCGCACCGGCACTCCGGAGCAACTGGGCAGCGACCCCGAGGTCCGGCGGGTGTACCTGGGAGAGAGCTTTTCCTTGGTGTAGGCCGGGTTGACGGCATGCCGACACCACCTTTGGGTTACAGATGAGTTAACCCGGGGCTGTTGAAAGTGGAAAGAACCTCTTCGAGATTTCTTATCATATTGAAAATCAAGGGTTACGTAGGTCACGCATTTTGCTTGCCAACCTCTTGGGTCGGAGCCCCGGGTGGGTGTAATCTGAACTCAGCCGATTTCGGGCCGCTATGGTCTTACTCCAGCCAAAACTGAACCTGAAGGTCACGCAGAAGCAGATTCTGACGCCGGGCCTTGTGCAGATGGTCAGCGTGCTTGCGCTCAACAAGCTTGAGCTCAAGGACATGATCAATGCCGAGATCGTGGAGAACCCAGTGCTGGAGGAGATGGATTCCACGGTCCCCCTGCTGGACGAGGTAGCCAGCCGGGAAGAGGACCGGGACCGGGTGGCTGCCGCTGACGAACCTATCGTCCAGGCGGAGAAGAAGGACCCCTTCGACGAAATAGATTTCGGCTCATTTTTCCAGGATTACCTCGACCCGGGATACCGCAGCCAGGGCGAAATGGAATCGGTGGAGAAGCCCTCTTTCGAGAACTTCCTCTCCCGGCCTTCAACCTTGACCGACCACCTGATGTGGCAGTTGGGCTCGCTGCCCCTTCGCCCAGAAGTCGCGGCGGCAGCCGAACTGGTGATTGGTAACCTGAATGAAGATGGCTACCTGATAGCAAGTGACGAGGAACTGCTCTCCGCCGCCTGCATGCCGGTTGCCGGTTCCCCGTCGCGCAACGGGGCTGGCAGCGCCGGGCCAGGCGGTCCTTTCGCTGAGAGCGCTACCCTGCCAAATGTCGCTGCCGCGGGGAGCGGGAACCAGTTCGGAGCGCAGAGCGCCACTGAGCCTGCAGCCGGCGAGGAGTCCGTGGCGGGCCTGCGGGAGCCTTTACCCGTGGCCACGGCCACTGCCGAGCCCGAACTCCCGCAGGCGAAGTATGACCAGGGTCCGGCGCTGTTCGATGCCGCTGCGCTGAAGGAAGCCATCGAAGTGGTGCAGCACCTGGACCCGGTGGGAGTAGCCAGCCGCGACTTGCGCGAATGCCTTCTGGTGCAGCTTGCCCATCAGGCGGAGGACCACAGGCAGCTCAAAAATGGCGAATCTGTCGCCGCCTCTGAGCTGGTTGCCGATTCAGTCGCCATTGTGGATAAGCACCTGCGCGAACTGCAGGGCAAGCAGTACAAGGAAATTGGCCGTGCCCTCGGCCGTCCCCTGGAGGCGGTGATGGGGGCGGTGGAACTCATCAAGACACTCGACCCCCGTCCCGGTCAGCGCTACAACAAGACCGAGCCGCGGCTGATCGAACCGGACGTGGCTTTCGTCAAGCAGGGGGACGAGTGGCTCGTCCTGATGAACGAAGACGACGTGCCGCAGCTCCGCCTCAACCCGGCTTACCGCCGGCTGCTGCAGCGCGACGCCGCCGAAAAGGACGTGCGCAACTACGTCAAGGAGCGCTACAAGTCCGCCATCCAGCTGATCAAGAACATCGAGCAGCGCAAGCAGACCATCCTCCGAGTTTGTTATGCCATTATCGGGCGGCAGCGCGACTTCCTGGAGAGGGGCATAGACCAACTCAAGCCCATGATGATCAAGGAAGTGGCGGAGGAAATCGGGGTGCATCCCTCCACCGTCAGCCGCGCGGTTGCCAATAAGTACGGTCACACACCCCAGGGCGTTTTCGAGCTCCGCTATTTCTTCAGCGAGAGCGTGAATGGCCCGGAGGGCGGCGCCACCTCGCTGCTCATCCTTAAACGCCGGGTCAAGAAGCTTATCGAGGAAGAAGATCCCGCCAGGCCGTTGACCGACGAGCAGATCACCCGCATCCTCCAGTCGCAGGGTATCCAGGTCACTCGCCGCACGGTCGCGAAGTATCGGGAGGATATGCGCATCCCGAGTACCCACCAGCGCAGAGTGAAAAGCTAGTTGCAGTCGCTGTTTCCCGGCAACTGTAGGTATTCCGATCAGGAGGGCAGTCGATGAATGTGGAATACACCGGCAGGCAGATTGAAATCACTCCCCGCATTCGACAGGAAGTAGAAACCGGCTTAGCCAAACTGGTAAAAATCCTCGGCGACAATTTCAAAACCAAAGTGATTCTGACCGTGGAGAAGCATCGCCACAAGGCGGAAATCACCATTAGCCCGCGCAATCATCCCCTCGTCGGCCTAGCGGAAGCCCCAGACATGGTGGCCGCTATCAACGCGGCCATGGAGCGCATTGAGCAGCAGGCGGTCAAGTACAAGGCCCGCTGGCGGACCAGGAAGCGCCAGCCCAAAGACAAGTGGAACGGGCAGGGCAGCCAGGAAGAAATGCTGGTAGCCGTGGGCGCTTCCGCGGAATCGGCGGTGCCTCTGGTAGCCCATAACTATCCCGCCGCGCCGCGCGCCACCGAGCCCCACATCGTTCGCTCGCGTGACGGGGTGGCCCTGCGGCCGCTGACCCTGGAGGAGGCGGTCAAGGAAGCCCAGTTCCGCGATCGCGACGTCTTTGTCTTCCGCGATCCCAACGGCAAAGTCATGGTGCTGCACCGCACCAAGGATGGCAAGATGGAATTGATCGAAGCGCCTTGAGAGCAGTTTCCGGTGGCCAGTGGCCAGTTGTCAGTAGGGGCACGGCGGGCGCCGTGCCCCTTGATTTTTTGCCGACCCAGTCCCGGCGGCTATTCCAGAACGTTCAGGGTGTTGCTCCCATCGTCCACAAAATAGACCTGACCGGGAACCGCAATCAGGCCGAAAAGCGTGCCCCCTCCGGGCGGCGGACCGCCGGTGTTGTCCACCAGTTTCTCCGCCACCTGCTTCCCCCGCGGAGTCACTTCCACCAGATTGCCGTCGTTGCCGTTGGCGGCAATGAGGTCTCCGTTGGGCGCAAGCGTCAGACCCAGGGGGTCATTGAGAAAGCCGCCGCGTGAAACGGTTTTGCCTCTGCCTGCGCTGGAGAGGCGCAAAACAGGGTGAGAAATGACTGCAATCCGGTTGCTCAAGCTGTCGTTAACGTACAAGTGTCTCCCGGAACTATCCAGTGTGAGGCCGGTGGGGCCGATGACCAGGGCCGCAGGATCAGTGCGCGTAGGGAATTTCGAACCAATCACCGAGCTCAAAAGCAAACTCGGCATTTGGCTGGCAGAGGCGCTGAGAAGAAAACGCGCCACCGTTCCCCGATGCACGACCTTGCCGTTCGCGGCCACTGTTCCGTTGAGCACATTTGTGAAGAACAGTTCCACCAGCGAGCCGGCATCGAGAGTGGTCATGTCCCAGGGGCCGTTGATGGGAGAGCCGGAAAAGGTTTCCACCACCTGGCCCTGGTTGTTCAGCACCAGCAGGCACCCGGCTTGAGCGGTGGCCGCGGTGCCATCCGTAGTTGGCAGGCTGCCGACAATCACCCATCCTGCGCGCAGTACTACCAGGGCGGTGGTCAAACCTACTCCGCCTGGACACGGACCCGGAAGACTGCTGGCATCAATGCGCGCAAAAAGCTGAAAAGCTCCATCCGGCGCAATATCAACGATGGTTGTGCCCGTGCCTTGCAGATTTCCCCCGTTATTGAAGTTGCTGATTAGAATGTGTCCCTGCACAAGTTTGCCCATGCTGACCGGCACGAGGGCAACTCCATAGGGATTGACATCACCAATCCCAGGAACGGTGGAGGCGACGGTATTTACCGTGTTGAGTGATCCGATAAAACTTGGGGTGGCGGCCGAGGCGGCGCAGGCCATTACTACAATCAATATCGCAACAGCGGCACACAGGGTCGTGGGCCGCGAGGCTTGGCTGGGCCTTAACATAAGTACTCCTTTCGTAAGCGCTCAAGTCACGACCCTGTAGGAATGAATGGGTTACGTAAAATTTTAGGCGGAAGCCGGCACGGGTTTGTCCTGGAAAGCCGGCCGCCAGATGGGAGGTCCTGGCCCGGCAAGTCCGTGAAGGAAGCGGGTTCTGAGGACAACAGCCTCAGATGACCGCTGGCCCGCTGAGAGGGAGCCCAGCGGAGACGCGCTGTTGTCCGCGAACCGGGTTGGGGCCCGGCCGCCCGGGGCCGGAAACGTAAGGCATCAGCATTTGCCGCACCCGCTGGCGCGCGCGGAAGAGCCGCGCCTTGACCGTGCCCACGGTGATGCGCAGGATTTCCGCCGTCTGCTGCGCCGACATGCCCTGTACATCCCGCAAAACGAACACCGCCCGAAGCCGCGGCCGGAGCCGGCGCACCGCCCGGACCAGCGCCCGGTGCAGTTCACCCTCCCGGCATAGTTCTTCGGGGTTGGCTCCTGGGCTGGCAATCTGCAGTTCAACCAGGCTCTCTTCATCGGAGCTGATGAATTCCAGCGGGGAAAGCGGGAATTTCTGGCGATGACGGATCCGGCCCAGGGCCTCATTGACGGCTATGCGTATCAGCCAGGTAGAGAACGCGGCCCGGCCCTCGAAGGTCTTGATATTGCAGAATGCTTTGACGAAGGCATCCTGCACCACGTCTTCCGCTTCTTGCGGACTCTCCGTGAGGGACCGAACCACGCGGAACACTTGCCGATCGTAGCGTTTCACCAGTTCGCCGAAAGCCTCCACATCGCCCGCGCGCGCGGCGTTGACCAATAGCAATTCACTGCTGGGCGGGACTGCCGGGGTTCTTATTGCGGTTGCCATAGTTTCCGTCTCGCGCCGCAGATTCGCTGACCTGCGATACGGCGCTCTTGCCTTTTCACCGGTGGTTAAATTCCCTCTTAAGTGAGTAAAACGAGACGGGCACCGGCTTTCATCCATACAGGTCAAAAATTCACAAATGCGGCGACTGGCTGGCGGAAATGAATCCGGAACTTGCTGAAAGTTGCAGCAGAGATTTAAAGGGAGAGCGTCAGTTGGTCGGCGACATTGCGGGCAAGGTCCGGATTTCCCACTACGACGACACCCAGACCATCGCCGGCGAAGGATGCGACACCAATTCCGCCATCGTTTTCCTGGTGCAGGCGTTTAGCCGAGTTTGGCAGGGGCAGGGAGTCGGAAGGCAAGTCCCGGCGCAGCATGACGAACACCGAGACTTGCTGCGCGCCATTGCCGTAGACCAGGTGAAGAGCCTGGGCCTGCAGCAGACCGCAAATCCGGCCTTTTTGCAAAGGCAGACCGGCAATGGTCTGCGGAATCTGCGCCTCGGGAACAGTGCGGCGGACCAGATCGTTGATTTCGCTGCTGCTGTGCCATCTCCGGGGTTCGCGCAGAACCACCTCGCTGCGGTGGTCGTCCACCGCATCCAGGCAGAGCGCATGCATGCTGTTGGTAGCGGTAAAACGGGTAAGGGCAATGGCGCAGAAAAGGACCACAGCCGCAGCGCCGGCCAGGGCCGGCCATCGCCACTGCCATGGGAAAAACCGCCGTGCCGGCTTGCCTTCGAGCCTCTGTTCGATGCGCGCCACCAGATCATCCGCCGCCGGGGTGGCCAGGTTCACTGCCGCCGTGATCGAGCGGTCGAGTTCGTATTCCTGTTGCAGACGGGCGCGGCACGCGGCGCACGAATCCAGGTGCAAAGCCAACTCGCGCTGGGTGGCGGGGTCGAGGCTTTCCGAAAATTGGGGCGCTAATAGCGCTTCGGCTTCATGGCATCGCATAGCTTGCGTTCTCTGTCGCTCATAATGGGCCCCGCATTGGGCCGCACGTGTTGCCGTAATGTGATTCGGGCCCGTCCCAAACGGGACATCACCGTTCCCATGGGGATCTTCAATATTTCCGCAATTTCCCGCAAGGCCAGGCCCTCCACCACCGACAGCAGAAGCACACAACGCTGCTCTTCCGGCAGTCGGTCAATGCAGGCCAGCACCTCGTGCATGAAAACGTGATCATCGAAGTTACCGGGCACGACCTGCCGGTCGAAGTCGAACTCTTCCCCCACTGCCGTCTCATGACGGACCCACGGCTTCCGATGGTGCTCATTCCACAGGTTCATGAGGATGGCAAACAGCCAGGCTTTGCAGTTGCTATCCGGTTGGAACTGGCTGAATCCTTTCCACGCACGAAGCATGGTTTCCTGCACCAGGTCCTCAGCCGCTTCCTGCCTCCGACACAACCGCATTGCTGTGCGCAATAGCGAGCGCACGTGGGGCATGGCTTCCTGTTCGAAGCAAGCACGGGGGTTGCCGCCTTCGGTGATAACTGCCTCCGACTCCGGCCCAGGGGAAGGACCTACCCGCCTTAACCAACTCCTCGGACTGTATAACGTTTTGAAGCGAAATCTCATCCCTGGCAGAGAGAAATGTGCTCTTTTTAGCCGGGGAGCCGCCGCCGACAGGCAAAAAAAAAGACCGCCCGCGGGCGGTCTTGAAAAAGCCTAAGGCCCTAGAAGATCAGCTTCAGCCCGAACTGCAGGCGGCGGCGGCCAATGCCGTCAGTCACGGTGTTGCCAGCGAAGGTATCACCGCCGTTCTGGTTAAAGCGGGTGGTGGCGAAGGAGTTGCTCGCCGTGTCATTGACGATCGGATCGGGTACTCCTAACCATTGATTATTCAATACGTTGAAGGCTTCGGCCTGGAATTGCACGGTCAGACGCTCGTTTACCTTGGTGTTCTTAAAAATACCCAGGTTGGCAGTGCTGATGGCTTGGCCGCGGCCGGTATTCCGTCCGACCCCGAGGAAGGGGGAGCCGAAGAACTGAGCCGCGTTGAGATCGTTGATGATCCAGTGGGCTGCGTTCAGAGCCAAGGGATTGCCGGTAACCAGATCCACCAGGCCGCAGTTGGGCGCGGTGGCGCTGGTGCACTGGCCCACCGAGGTGAACGGGGCACCAGGGTTGGAGACGATGGGACGGCAGGCGTCGCGTTGCGAGCCTGTCCAGTCGGTAGGATCGCAAAGCGAGCCGGAGTCCGGTCGTAACTGCACCACGGTGTAGGGTTGTCCGCTGGTGTAGCGGTAGGTGCTGTTGATCTGCCAGCCGCCCATCACATGCCCCAGGAAACCTTGCTGGGCCTTGGCAAAGGGCAGATCGTAAGACCACAGCAGGCCGAGGACGTGCGGATAATCCAGGCCGCTGAGCCCGCGCTCGCCGGCGGCGGTGTTGAATGGATTCTGGGCGAACGAGTTGGTGTTGCCGCCGGTGGCGGTGGAGAACACCTCGGTGGCGTTATCAATGGTCTTGCTGAAAGTGTAAGACACCTGCCCAGTCAGACCGTGCCAGCCCTGCACACGCAACTGGCTTTGCAGCCCGTGATAGATGGAGAACGCGCTATTGGCGTACTCCAGAACGTTTTGGCGGGTGCAATTGGCGTAGCCGGCAGCAGAGCCAGGCAGAGCGGGATTGGTGCAGGGGGTCAGGCCGGCGGGAATCAGGTTGCCAAAGCCGGCGTCAATCAATGGCTGCAGCGCCGGATTGCCATTTACAGTCTGGAAGTTGCCGAGGGTGTGATTGCCCACGTAACGCACTTCGGCCGCCATCTTGTGACCAAGGCGGCGCTGAATCCCCAGGTTCCACTGCTCCGAGTAAGGATTGCGGAAGTTCGGATCCAGTGCGGTCTGGGCCGCCAATCCCGGATCGCCCTTGGGAGCGAACGGGAAGAGCGCGGCCGCCACGTTAGCGCCACTAAAGTCGGTCACGTTGGGCAGCCCGGGAATGTTTCCAGAAAAGAAGTTAGCCAGGTTCACGAACGGAGCTGATCCGCCCACGTTGAGCGCCAGGTTGTAGAAGGCGAAGTCATAAGCCATGCGGAAGCCGCCGCGAATAACCGTGTCATCATTCCCAAAGAGGCGGGGAAGGATGCGCGGGGTCCAGGCAAATCCCACCACCGGTCCGAAGTTGCGGTAGTGGTTGGGGACCTTGGCCACCGTGGTCTGGCTCAAGGGCAAGGTCGGATCCCAAAGAGGATTGGGGCCGGTCTGTTGAGCCACGCTCTCATCGTGCAGCAGATTGCTGGCCTGCTGGTACCAGTCCCAGCGCAGTCCCAGGTTCAGGGTCAGGTTATCTTTGACCCTCCAGTCATCCTGGAAATACAAGCCTATGTCATTCTCTTTAAAGCGCAGAATCGGCGGCCCATAAGCTACCGCGGTAAATTCCGACTGGTTGAGCAGCAGGGCTTTGAAATCGGGGTACTCGAAAAATCCGTTGACGAAGAACAGGCCGACGTTGGGAGAACGCTGCTTGTCGTATTCGCCGCCGAACTTAATCACGTGCCGGCCGCGCACCCAGGAAGCATTGTCCTGCAGTTGGTAGACATTGATGGTCCGTCCCTGGGGAAAGACGATATTGGGTCCAAAGCCCAGGTCGTTGGAGGCGTCCAGGAATACCTGGGGAGGGCAGGAAGTGATGTTGGTGCGGGTGCAGTTGGGAAAGGCTCCGCCTTCAAAACCGAAGCCCGCGCGCGAATAGCTGAAGCGCACCTGGTTTAAAAGGTTATCGGTGATGGTGCGGGTGTAATCCAGGCCAATCTGCTGCGACCGCCCCGGTACATCCACGAAATCACCACCGGCAGCGGCGGCGGCGCCGTCGAACTGCTGGTTGGTGTTAATGTTCTGCTGGAAAATGTAGCGGACGAACAGCCGGTCCTTGGAAGTGATCTGGAAGTCCACCCGCCCTGTGGCCTCGTAATCGTTGAAAATCGAGGGTAAGAAGCGGGTGAGAGAGCCAAATTCTACCGGAACCGTGGTCACGCCGTCGGAAACCGTCCTGGTCGCGATGTTGCCGAAAGTGGGATTGCCGGCCATGACCGCGGTGGGGCCGAACTGCGCCAGGGCGGCGACCGCAGGATTGTTGGGAAAAGCCGCCTGCAGCTGCTTGATGCCGGTGAGAGTCGGCGTGGTTGCGGGAGTGGAGGCGCTGGGCGAACCCGCGGAGCGCTGCCGTTCGAAATTCCCCGAGCCAAAGAACCAGATTTTGTCTTTCTTAATGGGCCCACCCATGGTCCCGCCAAAGCGGTTATCAATGAATTTGGAAACCGATGGCTTGTCGCAAGGAACGGCCGTACTTGAAGCTTGCCCAGGGGCGCAGAAGGGGTTGCCGTTCGGACCGGTAAAGTCCGGCGATTTTTCCTGGTTGGCCAGCGAGTCGAAGGCGGAGTTCTGGTGGAACTCGTAGGCCGTGCCATGGAAGGCATTGGTGCCCGCCTTGGTGATGTAGTTGACCACCGAGCCCAGGTTTCGCCCATATTCCGCGTCGTAGTTGCTGATGATCTGGAGTTCGGCAATGCTGTCCTGGTTGCCGAAGAAGATAGACGGACCCCCGATGGTGTTGTCGTTATTGTTTTGCCCGTCCAGTTGGAAGTTATTGGAGCGCGAGCGCTGCCCGTTGACTGAGATTTCCGCTCCGTTGTTGTTGCTGAAACCGGTGCTGCCCGCGGTGGCTACGCCCGGTGTGAACAGCGCGAAAGAATCGTAGGTGTTGCCCAGAGGAATGCTCGTGACTTGCTTGGTTTCGAAGTTGGCGGAGATCTGGTCTGTAGTGTTTTCTACCAGGGGTGCCGTCTCTGTAACCGTCACACTCTCCGTCGTCGGACCTACTTTCAGCTTGACCGTCCCCAGAGAAGTGTCTTTGGCCACCAGCACCACAACATGGCTGGCCTCATAAGCGGCAAAATCTTTGGAAGAAATGGTGACAGTGTAGGTTCCCGGCGGCAGAGAGAACAGGGAGATTACGCCTGCATTGGAACTGACCGCGGTGAACGCTCGATTGGTTTCAACCTGGACGGCATGTACAGTAGCGCCCGCCACCACAGCACCGCTCTCATCGGTGACGGTACCGGATATGGATCCAGTCACGATGCCTTGTCCAAGCGCTAGCGTGACCCCCAATAGGGCGAACACAATCACCCCAAACAAATGTTTAGCCAAGCACACACGCATAACGCCTCCGACTACACAGAATATTGATTTGTAGATTGAAAATAAGAGCCGTTTAAACAGTAGCTAATTGCAATTTCCTGTCCATTCGCGAGCAGTTCAATAAAATGAGATTTTGTCTCAGGGGAATAACTGGTTAGGAGCAGAAGAAGAACTTCCTTCTACGTGAATCGCCCGAACCTATGGAATTTGGAAAAGGCGAGGTTATGAAATTCAGAAGTAATCATCCACCCAGAGCGTGGCAGGGCCGCAGATTGGTCAACAAGACGACTTATCGTCCCGACGACGAGTATCAACAAAACGATAACATTGTTAGTCCGTTGCGGAATCAAGAGTGGCAATGATTACGTGGATACGGCGTCGCCAATCGGTGCTCATGGTTTATTGGAATGCGCGGCCTGGAACAATTGACGGAGAGCGCGAATCTGGGCCGGTTCAGTGTCACCCACTGCGGCGTAGCGCAGTCCATCCTGGGTCCAGGTGTCAATCGTGAAACCAAGCTCTCTGGTCTCAGTAGAAGACCGTAGTTGTCGCACGCTCTGCTGAAAAATGAAGACAGAAATTTGATGCTTGCCAAGGCCGAACAGCAGTTGGGCTCCCGGAGCCTGTTGGACATAGGTAAGGCGCCCCCCAATCAGGCGGAAAGGCGCCTCCTGCAGGTTGGGCAGAATGAACGCGAAGGGCAAGCGGCCTTCGAACCAGGGCTTCACCGTATGCCGATCGGACGAGAGCACGTCCACCGGGTTGGCGCTGGCCAAAGTAGAGACGTGCAGGTCCAGAAGTTCGCTGGCGAAGTCCGCGGGTCGCGAGCGCGCCAGCCAGAGGGCTGCGGCGACCATCACCAGCACCAGCGCGGCGACAGCCAGGCTGAATTGCGGCAGCCAGGGGAATGAAGCCCGGGGCCGTGGGCTGGTCATTCGCGCCACTCGGAAGCGCAGTTCCGCAGACGGCCTGTACCGTCCCGCAGCGGCGGCTCGAATTCCCCGCTTCATTTGCAAACGGCTGAGCGCGGTGCTGGCGCAGGAGGGGCAATCACGCAGGTGTTGTTCGTATTGCGCCCGTTTTTCCGGCGAAAGCTCTCCATCCACGTAGCCGTCGAGACGGACTAGCCATTCACAGTTCATGGGATGTTCTCCGCAATTCTCGCTGCAACAACTCGCGCATGGCTGCCCGCGCTCGTGATAGACGTGACATTACCGTGCCCAGGGGAAGCTGCAGCGAGGTGGCAATTTCCCGATAGCTCATCTCCTCCAGATCGCACAGCAGGATGATTTCGCGAAAGGGCAAGGGCAGTTGCTCCAGCGCCACGCGAATCATCTCCTGGTCAGCGCGCGCCAGCAGCAGCGATTCCGGGGTTTCGCTGAGGGCAAGCAGCGCCGCTTCCTCGTTCCCTTCTTCGTCCAGCGGCACCGTCGCGGCCGCCCGCAGCCCGCTCCGCGAACTCAGAAATGTATTGCGCACAATGCGATACATCCAGGCGCGGAAATTCGTTCCCGGAGAGAACGAGGCGAAACCCTTGAGCGCTTTGGCGTACGCCTCCTGCACCAGATCCTCGGCTTCTTCGCGGTTTTGCGTGAGCCAGTGGGCGAAATTGTAGAGCGGCGCAAACAGCGGCATGGCCAGCGCTTCAAAGGAGCCGGCATCGCCGGTTTCTACGGAAGGTTCCGGGCTTGCCTCCGCTTCCGGCAGCGCCACACTACGGGATGGCAGTTTCAATCCTGCTGCTCCTGGCTGGACTTGCCATGGCCGGCTTCATGCCACCACCACCGCCCCGGTCATAGTGGGGTGAAGCTTGCAGTGGTAGGTAAACCTGCCCGCGGAAGGGAAGGTGTGGCGGAAGGTTTGGTTAGTGTCCATCAGAGGCGAAGAAAACAGATCTTCGTCGCTGGTGATGGTGTGCGGAGTGTCGTCCTTGTTCGTCCACTCCACCGCTGCACCCGTCCGCACTGACAATTCCCTGGGAGCAAAGGAGAAATTTCCTATGGCGGCGGCGACCACCGCGCCTGCCGCTCCTGTGGCGGGCGATCTGCCGGCCTGGCCCTGTGCCGCGGAAGCGGCTGCAGCCGCGGCTTGGCGAAGAATGCCCCTGACCTCTGCCGGCCGCGCGCCGGCCAGGGTTGCATCCACCACGGCCAGGTGATGCTCACCGCCGACGTAATTAACGTCAGCTATACCCAGCACACGCCGCAATTGTTCAGAGGGCACCTTGAGCGGTCCGGGCGCCTGCGCCGTTCCCGGCACCGGCTGGGGAAAGGCAGTGGACAGGGCGGTGTGAAAGGTCACATTGCCTTCCACTTTCTGCATGATTTGGTGGATGTGACCGTTGAGAACTGTGACCGAACCGAATCGCCGGAGATAGGAGAGCGCCTGGGCGCTCTCCTGCGTGCCCCATCCCCACTCGGGATACACCGTCCACAGGGGTATGTGCGCAAACACCACCACCGGGGTGCTGCTGCTGTAACCGCGCAGGTCGCGTTGCAGCCATTCCAGTTGTTCGTGGCCGAGTTGGCCCAGCCCTCCGGCTTTCAGGTCGAGCACATTCACCAGGCCGACAAAGTGCACTCCCTTGTGGTCGAAACTATGCCAACCACCGCCCTGGGTATGTTTTCCGTAACGCTCCAGGAACTGGCGGCCGTTATCGAGTGCGACATCATGTTCGCCGGGCACATAAAACACCTGCTTCCGCTTCGCCCCTTTCAGTACCTCGTCAAGGGTGTCGAACTGTTGCGGCTTGGAAAGATGACTCAGATCCCCGGTATGCAGGATCAAATCGGGCTCGGCGGGCAGGGCATTGATCTTATTTATTGCGGCTTGGAAGGTGGCGGTCACGTCGGGATTGGCTCCTTTGTCAAAGCCGATGTGGCTGTCGCTGATCTGGACGAAGGTGAAACTGCCGGATACGCCACGCTTTTCCCTTCCACCGGCAATAAGCCGGGAGACGGGCACGCCGCCGGCCATGGTCCACACCAAACCGGTTCCTGCCCAGGCCATGCATTTGAGAAATCCGCGACGGTCCACGCCGTCGCTATGCTGCACTTTCTTGCCGGCCTCCCTCACAGTCTTCGTCTGACGCATATTGGCCTCCGCCGGTTACGTGAATAATCGCTGTCCCGCAGGGCGCGAATCCGCATGCCCCGCACTTCTGATAACTGGAAATGCGAAGTTTTATTCCACGCTCGCGGCAAAACTGCGCAGATCATGACCTCGAGCCAGGTGGAAGAGGCTGAACTTCGCTGGCTCGAAAGCCCTCGATCGCTCGTTTCTTCGCATGCGGGGCGGGCAAGCCGCTCATCCCTGCAGGAGATTGAGGACCATCCTCGTTAGGAATCTTCCAGCCCAGCTAGGGACAACTCCCGTAGCTTGGGTCTTTTCTTTATTTCAGGTTGGGTTCAAAAGCACGATTCGGATAGCTTTCGAATCCCGTTTGTAACAAGCTGAATGGGATGAACTTGGGTTGCGTTCCCCGGACAGAATCGCTTCCCGGTCCATTCCTGCTGTTAGGGCCGAGTGAGGCATGAGTTCACAACTTTTTACAGGTTTTTACTTGCCCACAACACACTCTAGGCAGGTTTAAAGTACTGTTTACCCGGTGAACGGGTTCAGGGGACAAGCCGGGCAGGAGCGTGCGATGAAAAAGCGCTGGCGCTGGAACGAACGCACTCGATTACTGCTGACGCTGGAACTGGCGGTGGTGCTGCCGGCCGCCGCCCTCATTGTCGTCAATGTCCTGCAGTTGGAGAAGATCCACCGCGACCACGGCATTGAAGCATTGATGCAGCGCGATTTTTCCGAAGCGCTGGCTATCTCTGAAAAGCGCATCAATGAAAAGGGCTATGCCATGGTGGAACAGGTGCGCCACGATTTTCCCCAGCCCCAGGTGGCCTGCTCCGATGAACTTGACGCCTTGTTCAAAAAGTATCCCTACATCGCCCATGCTTTCTATTACAGCCCGAAAACCGGCGTGATTTTTCGTTCCCGGCAGGAGGGCACCGATGATCCGGATTATCGCGCCGAAGTGGACGAACTGCAGCACATGATGATCTGGATGAAGCTGGAGTACGAACCGGCGGTCAAGAAGTTTCGCATGATGGAACAAGAGGGGAAACTGCCGGCGTACTTCGATCCGAATAAAGTGCGGCGGGGAGACAAGTATCTCTACGAATCAGTGGTGTATTTCATCGTGCCGCAGAAAGCCGGCCAAGAAGATGCTATGGGCGGTTTTGTCTTCGACCCCGAATACCTGCGCGACCAGTTCTTTCCCCAGGTGCTGAATAGCCTGATGGCCAGCAACCTGACGGAAGACAAGGGCAACAACCGCGCGGGCGTCATGGTGCACATGAAGGGCAATCCCGAGTTCCTGGCGGCCTGCACCGACTGGGACGGCGGCAAGCCGGAGGTGGAGCACACCATGGAAGGTGCCTTCCCCGGCCTGGTGCTGGCCATGAAGTTGCGCGGCACCACCCTGAAGGCCATGGGCGACCACTTTGTCCGCATGGAGTTTCTGATTCTCGGCGGTCTCTCGCTGCTGCTGGCGGGCGGCATCCTGTTCACTTACCGCAACGTGAACCGCGAGATGGCCCTGGCCCGTCTGAAGTCGGACTTCGTTTCCAACGTCTCCCACGAGCTGCGCACTCCCTTGTCGCTCATCCGGCTGTATGCGGAAACTCTGGAATTGGGCCGCCTGACCAGCCAGGACAAACGCGAGGAGTATTACCGCATCATTCGCAAGGAAAGCGAGCGGCTTACGGCGCTCATCAACAACATCCTGGATTTTTCGCGCATCGAGGCGGGACGCAAGGAATACGAGTTTCGCGAGACCGACATCGCCGAACTGGTGCGCAACACCCTGGAATCCTACCGCTACCAGATCGAGCAGAACGGCTTCACCTTCGAGGAAAATATCTCCGAGAATCTGCCGCCCATGCGCGTGGACCGCGAAGCCATCGCTCGCTCCCTGCTCAACCTGGTGAACAATGCTCTCAAGTATTCGCAGCGGGATAAATACCTGGGCGTGAAGCTCTACCGCGAGAACGGCTCGGTCAAACTGGAAGTGGTGGACCACGGGATCGGTATCTCCAGGACCGAGCAGAGCAAAATCTTCGAAAAGTTCTACCGGGTCGGCGATCCCCTGGTACACAACACCAAGGGCAGCGGGCTGGGGCTCTCCCTGGTGCGCCACATCGCGGAGGCGCATGGCGGCGAGGTTTCGGTGGAGAGCACGCCCGGCCAGGGCAGCAAATTTGTGATCGCTCTGCCCGTGAACGTCCCGGTCAGTGAGGCCAGGGAGCTAGCGGTCCAGTAAGGAGGAAGCCGATGGGCGCGCCGCACAGCGTAGCGGAACAGGAACGGCCGGGAGGCCACAGAATGACCAAAATCCTGATTGTCGAAGACGAGCCCGCGATGGTCTCCGGTCTTCGCGACAACTTTGAGTTTGAGGGCTACGAGGTGATCACCGCCGGAGACGGCGTGGAAGGCCTGGGACGGGCGCTCAACGATTCCCCCGACCTGGTGGTGCTCGACGTCATGATGCCGCGCATGAGCGGCTTGGACGTGTGCAAGCAGCTCAAGGTCAAAAAGCCGGCCCTGCCTATCATCATGCTCACGGCGCGCGGCCAGGAGGTGGACAAGGTGGTGGGGCTGGAACTGGGAGCCGACGACTACGTGACCAAGCCCTTCTCCATCCGCGAACTGCTGGCCCGGGTGAAGGCGGTGCTGCGCCGGGCGCACGGCGCTCCCAAGGACCAGGAGCGTTACTCTTTCGGCGACGTGGAAGTGAACGTGCGCAGTTGCCGCGTGATTCGCGGCGGCAGGCCCCTCGAGTTTTCCGCTAAGGAATTTGAGCTGCTCAAATATTTTCTTTCCCATCCTGGCGAGACGGTTTCTCGAGACCGCCTGTTGGAGGATGTGTGGGGTTATGAACGCTATCCCACCACGCGCACCGTGGACGCGCACATTGTGCGCCTGCGCCAGAAACTCGAGCCTAAACCGGAAGAGCCGTGCTTCATTCTGACGGTGCATGGAATCGGCTACAAATTTGTGGGCTAGGCCAAGGTTGCATTTCATTGCCCCAGCCGCCTGAACAGGCGCGCCGGGAACTGGGGAGGCAGCGATGAACCGTCTGGCGGAAATGCGCGACAGGCCAAATCGCGAAATGCGCTTCCCGCACGGGGCTCGGTCGCTGCACGGCCAGGCCGGGGCGCGCTCCCCGGAAGTATCCGCTGATGCGCTGGCCCCGGCCGAACTCAAGCTGGCCCTGGATGAGGAACTCGCCAGCCTGCGCCGCCAGCGGGACATGCTGCAGCGCGCTCTCCATGACGCTGCGCAGGTGCAGCGCAAGCTCAGCGGCCCCCGCTTTTTACGCCGGGGCGATTTTGAAATCGCGGGCGAGAATTTCGCCAACCAGCACGTTTCCGGCGACCTGTTGAACGTCTTCGATGTGGGCAAGTACACAGTGATCGCGATCGGAGACATCTGCGGCAAAGGCCTGTTTGCCGGAATGTGGTTCACCCACCTCAGCGGGTTGATCCACATTTTCGCCGGCAACTCTCCCGACCCGGCGCAGGTAGCGAGCGCCATTCACTCCCATTTTTTGAGCCTGCAGCCGGAGCCTCCCCTGGCCACGCTTTTCCTCGCTTCTTTGAATTCCGCAACGGGAGAGCTCACCTATTGCAACGCCGGACATCCTGCTCCTCTGCTGCTGCGTGCCGGCGGCCAGATGGAACGGCTGACCGTGGGAGGACCGCTGCTGGGTGCGGTGCCGGGAGTCACTTTCAGCAACGGCCGCGCCCTCTTAGCTCCCGGGGAGACTCTGGTGGGTTATTCCGATGGAGTTGTGGAATGCCGCAACGGCAAGGGCGAGGACTTTGCGGCGGAGAAGCTGGCAGCCGCCGCGCGCAGCGCCGGCGGCAGTTCGGCAAGTGCCATATTGTTTTCCGTGCTGGGCGCCACCCAGGACTTTGCCGCCACTCAGCCCCGCGCTGACGATGTGGCTCTCCTGGTGGTGCATCGTCAGCCTGGGGCTAACACCCTGGCGGTGAGCTGAAGATATGCTGGTCTCAAACGGCAATTCGGATCCCGCCTTGCTGGCCTGCAGAAGCGGGCAGGCGGCTTTGCCTTCCCCTGCCCAACCGGAACAGGCCGGCGGCCTTCCCGGCATGGACCACATCACGCTGGTGCGCGAGGCGCAGCGGGGAAATTCCGCCGCTTTTGAGGAACTGGTGCGCAACTACGACCAACCGGTACTTCGCCTGGCCCTGCGCATCACCGGTTCGGAAAGCGACGCCGAGGATATTTATCAGGACTCGTTCCTCCGGGCTTACCAGAGCCTGCCCGGCTTCCGTTTCGAGTGCTCCTTTTACACCTGGATTCACCGTATCACCACCAATGTGTGCCTGGATTACCTGCGCAAACGTCAGAAGCAGCAGCGGCATGCCAGCGTGGTGGTCTCCCAGGATGGCGAGGAAACTGAGCTGGTGCAGTATGTGCCCGATGCCCATCCAGACAGTGATCCGGAACGCAGCTTGCGCATGCGGGAGTTGCAAAAGCAGATAGCCGGCGCCTTACAGGAGCTCTCACCACGGGAGCGCATAGTCTTTGAGTTGAAACACTTTCAAAACCTTAGGCTGCGCACCGTGGCCGGCATGCTCAACACCAGCGAGGGAACGGTGAAGAACACCCTTTTCCGCGCCACCCACAAACTGCGGCTCGCGCTGGCCGGCATTCGCTGAGTCCCTCAAACCACCCAGATTCGGGTTCACCCCCGCGGTCCAGGAGCCGAAGTCGTCCGGTGAGCTAGAATAATGTGATTTCCCGACACATAGCTCGCACCCAAACCCCGGGGTCCCGTTTTGATGAAAAAGGCAATTTGCCTCACATTGTTTCTGCTCAGCTTCCGCCTTTGGGCAGCTGAGAATCCAGCCGCCAATCCTCCTCCCAGCGTCTTTCTGGTTACCCTTGACACCCTGCGCGCCGATCATCTCGGCTGCTACGGCTACTCCGGGATTAAAACTCCTGCTATTGATGGCTTGGCCAGAGATGGCGTGCGTTTCGCCAATGCCTTTACTCCTGTCCCCGTCACCAACAGTTCCCACGCCAGCATTTTGACCGGCTTGTACCCGAGTTCACACGGGGTCACCGACTTCGGGGTGGCGCTTTCCGCCAGCCACGTCACTTGGGCAACGATGCTGCAGAGGAGAGGTTATGAGACCGCCGCCTTCGTTGGCGCGGTGGTGCTTGATTCCAAAGTTTTAGCCCCCGGCTTCGATCAGGGCTTCGACTACTACGATAATTTCCCGCCCCACACCGGCAAAGGGCACTGGGACGTGGAGGAGCGCCGCGGCATGCAAGTGGTGCGGCACGCGGAGAAGTGGCTGGACCAGCCCCACTCCCAGCAATCGCTGACCCCGCTGCCGGCGAGGCCTGTCTTCGCGTGGGTTCACTTGTACGATCCCCACGACCCCTACGAGCCGCCTCCACCGTACTCTGAGATCTACCGCAACCATCTTTATGACGGCGAGATTGCCTACGCCGACCATGCCTTGGGCGATTTTCTGGCCTATCTTCGCCGCCGCGGCTGGTACGACAACTCTCTCATCGTGCTGGTGGGCGATCACGGCGAAGGTCTGGGCGAGCACCAGGAGCAGACGCACGGCATCTTCCTTTATGACGCTACTCTGCACGTCCCACTCATCATCAAGTTGCCGCAAGGGCGTGACCGCGGCAAGGTGGTCAGCGGCCAGGTCAGGACCATTGATATTCTCCCTACTGTGTTAGGGCTGCTGGGCATTGAGCCCACCGAGCACATGGACGGAGCCTCGCTGCAGCCGCTGCTCGCCGGAGCGGGCCAGGACGCCGGGCGTCCCCTCTTCGGCGAAACTGACTATCCCCTGCACTTTGGCTGGGCGCCGCTGCGATGTGTGCGCGCCCAAGGCGCCAAGCTGATCCAGGCGCCGCGGCCGGAGTACTACGACCTGGGCTCTGACCCGCGCGAGTCGCACAATCTTTATCCTTCCGCTCCGGCCACGGAGCAGAAACTGCAAGCCCTGCTTTCCCGGCATCAAGCAGAAAAGAATGGGGGCAAGCTGGCCGCCGCTCAGGCGCAGCTCCCCGATCCCAAGGACAGGATAGAGGAGGAAAACCTGCTGCATGAGGCGCTCCTGGAGAGCGACCGCGGCCACGGCGAGCAGGCGCGCCTTCTGCTGAAGAAAGTTTTGCAAATGGACAGCAGCTCCGCCCTGGCGTTTTCCCAATTGGGCGAACTGGAGCTGCAAGCTCGCGATTACCGCCAGGCCGCCGCCGATTTGGGCAAGGCCCGCCAGTTGCGCCCGAACGACTCCACCAGCGCCTTCTACCAGGGGCAGGCGCTCTTCGCCCTGGGCGATTTTGCCGCCGCCAGCGAAGCTTTAGAAGCCAGCTTGCGCCTGCTGCCGGAACAACTGCCGGCGCGTATCCTGCTGGCCAGGACTTACCTGCGGCTGGGCAAGCCGACTTCTGCCGAGGACCAGTTGGAAGCAGCGCTGCTTGTGGATTCCAATAACCCTGAAGCCCAGGTCGAACTGGGGCGCGTCCTGCTGGCCGAGAAAAAATACGCCGAAGCCGCCAGCCAGCTCAAAACCGTCAGCGAGCAGCACCCCAGTTCCGAGGCTTTTGACCTGCTGCGGCAGGCTTATGCGGCCCAGGGCAAAAAGCAACTGGCAGCCGGGGCCGCCAAGCGGGCCGCAGAATTGAAACAAACCAGCGGACCGCCGCCAAATTCCTCTCCCGCCGCTACCCCCCGCCAGTGACAAAGAATTCGTGGAGCTGGTTAATGAAATTAAAGTGCCCCACCTTGCCGTGCCATAAGCCCTGGCTATCTCATTTATTATCAGCATCTTACATGAACAATAGGTTGTTCGTCGGTTCTTCCGCGGAGAGCAGCGGGAACCGTCCCAAGGCCGGACGTACATGGCCGGCAGTGTGGGCTTACATCCTTGTCGGTCTATGACGGGGGTAATCTGGCCAACTTCTCCTCGGCAGGCGAAACTACTCCCCATTGCAAGACCGGGGGGAGAAAATTTTTTTGTCAGGAGAACAACACAAAATGTTTAAGTTCAAAAGCATTCTGGTAATCGCGCTTGCGGTTTGCGCTTCCAGCGCTTGGGCGCAGTTGATGCCTAAGGCGGAGTTGACAGGTGGATACACCTACACCAGTTTGGATGAAGGTGTCGGCAGCCGGCTGGGCTCTAATGGCTGGAATACGGGCGGCACATTCTTCATGAACAATTGGCTCGGCCTGGAAGGCAACATCGCCGGCGCCAGCAACACGCAGAGCGCTTCCTTTACGGTGGGAACCACCACCGTTTCTGCGTCCGCGTCGGACAAGCACTACACTTACGTGTTCGGTCCTCGCGTTCAGTTCGGTCATGGCCGCACCAACCCGTTCGTGCATGGTCTGTTCGGGTTTGACCACGAGAGCGTTTCCGCCTCGGCGCTGGGGATTTCCACCAGCGTCAGCGACAATGCCTTCGCGTCGGCTCTAGGCGGCGGCGTGGAACTCGGCCTGAGCAAGCATCTGGGGGTGATCACTGGGGGCGACTACCTCATGACCCGTCATGCTTCGGCGACCCAGAATAACCTTCGCATCTCCGCCGGCCTCAGCTTTCGCTTTGGCTCCGGTTGGGGAGGGTCGAAGTTCTAACTGCTATACTTCTGTACATGGAGGCCCAGCTCGGCTGGGCCTTTTTCTTTCTATAGGCTGGCTGGCTGGCTGCGTTTGCGCTGCAGCGCTGAAAGTAGTTACCATTTCAGCAGCGCTTCCATGCATATCTTGGATTTGGATGTGTCTGTGGTTCAGTGCTTCGCGCCTGCCCGGCGCCGGCTGCTTCTGACCTCAGCATTTCTCCGGTTTGGTTTAATCGCTATCGTCCTCACATCAGGGCCGGCGGCGTTTTCGGCTACGAGTCTCGCCGCGCAACCGCTTCCGGCCGGCGGCACCCCGCAATCGCAGAAGCAGGCCGGTGAGCAACTGCTTGGTTTTTTGCAGTCCAGGCAGTTGGACCAGGCCATTTCGCTGGGGCAACAGGCGGTGGCCCGCTGGCCACAAAACGCCGAGTTCCACCACTGGCTGGGGATTGCTTACTTTCAGAACGGCAAGAATGCCGAGGCCTTGCAGCAGTTGGCCCAGGCCGAGAAGCTGCGCCCGGAAGATTACGATATTCACTACGACACGGCCCTGGTCTACCTACAGGATCAGAAGTATCCGCTGGCCGCCGAACAACTGCAAAAGGCCTTGCGCCTGAAACCGGACCGTCCCCTGGCGCACTTGCTGCTGGGGCGCGCCTACCAGAACAGCAACCGCTCGCTGCAGGCTATCGAAGAGTTCAAGACTGCACTGCGCCTCCAGCCGGATATTCCGCTGGGCCATTATCACCTGGGCTATGCTTATGCCAGCCTGGGCAAAGACCAGCAAGCGGTCGCGGAATATAAAAAGGAAGTGGCGCGCGGCGACGCCAATGCCGAGGTGTACTACCAGTTAGGGCATGTGCTGCTGCAGACCGGTCAGGCGCAAGCCGCGGCCGAAAACCTGCGCCAGGCCGCGGAGCAGGACGGCAGCCGCGCCGACGCCTTCTATGACCTGGGTAAGGCGCTGCTTACCCTAAAGCAGACCCCTGCCGCTATGCAGGCTCTGCAGCGGTCCATCAACCTCAATCCGAGCGATCCCAGCCCTCATTACCAGTTGGCCCGCGCCCTGCGTCTCACCGGCGACAGCGCGGGCGCTAACTCCGAAATGCAACTCTTCGAGCAGCTGCGCAAGCAGCAGCCGCAGAGCGGAGGAATGGCCTCCGGCGTCCACTGATGCGCTTCTTCTCCAGGCTGGTGCTGGCAGTGGCGGTGGTGATAATGGCTCTCTATGTATGTTCCAAAACCGCAAAGGCCGCGGGCGAGAGCGGCCGTGCCCCGCAAAAGGCAAAAGCCGCGCGTGCTGGCGGCCGTGCCACACGAAGTCCGGCGGGGGTGACCTTCGAAGACGTGACCCGCGCCGCCGGCATCAATTTCCACCTTACCTGCGGCGGTCCGCAAAAGCTCTACATCATGGAATCCATGTGCGGCGGCGTGGCCGTGTTCGATTACGACAACGACGGCTGGATGGACATCCTGCTGGTGGATGG
>Ga0075276_10000051_pt1 | contig 36997 bp, 46 predicted proteins | sample SF_Rice_5C_80N_4_FD_69770 | JGI IMG/M metagenome (GOLD analysis project Ga0075276, IMG submission 69770) | Rice paddy soil microbial communities from Twitchell Island, California, USA - SF_Rice_5C_80N_405 | ecosystem: Environmental > Terrestrial > Soil > Paddy field/soil | place: USA: Twitchell... | reverse complement strand
CGGTGGATCAGTTGAATGTATGGTCACCTTTGATGACGCTTGCCAAGTGTATCTTGGCGTGCCCAAGTCTTCTGTTGCGCGCTATCCGTTGATTGATAATTTCCGTTCGCACGGAGATATTGTTACCTTTTTCAACGACTACATCAGCGCATTTCCAGTTATGGCAACACCCGGTGCGAGAGCACCAAAATCACCAATTCGCGCTACGAAGATAATTTCGCAGAATTACCCAGCAGTCGGTCGGCTTAGTGCAGGAAAACTGGACGATCTCGCATCTGAATTTGCTCAAACTGTGCGTGGGCTTGTGGATAACGGAGTAGTCAACGACCCAAGCGAGTGTTGTCTGCTACTTAAGAGCACCAAGGAAACACCGCACAATGCAAAAAAATATGTTGACGCATTGAGAGGCGAGGGGCTTGCTGTATACAACCCCCGCAATAAGGCTTTCACCCAGCAGGAGGAGGTTCAGGGTCTGCTTGGTGCATTGCTGGCGGTACTTGATCCAAGTCGTCGCTACGCAATAGATCCAAGCAATCAAAATATGATTCCGTCGGGTGAGGCAGAACTTCGCGCCGCTTTTGATAAACTGGTTGCGACAAGTTTGGATCTTGGTAACTATATTAAGAAGACAAATTCTTCATTAGCTGCGAAACCTGGCGCGCCTCTAGACGCAAATCTTCAGGAGTTGGCATTTTACCTGTTAAGCCTTGATCCTTTCAGCACTTGGCAGCAGGAGCCTGTTCGCCGGGTTCGTATTGGCAAGCTGACCAAGTTGTTGGAGGCATATAGTTCGATGCCTGTGTTAGATCCCAATACTGGATTGGCTCGACCAGGTGTCTCCCGCGGTTTTATGAGAGCATCGGATGAAAATACCCAGGGGAGGTCGACTCCCATTGGTTGGGCGGCTTCTATCGCCTATTTCTTGGTTACGTGCTTAGTGCTGGGTTTGATGACGAGGAAGATGAAGATGTAATTGTTCCATCAGGTATGGTTCCTGTGATGACAATGCATCAATCCAAAGGACTGGAGTTCCCCTTTGTATTTGTTGGTCACTTAGGGGAAAACCCCAGCATTTCTGCAAGTCATGAACTGGAAACTCTGTTCTCCGGACACCCTGCTAACGCGGCGCGAGCGTTTACCCGCGCGCCAGCGAACGAGCGCGCCGAGATGGATATGATTCGTCAGTATTACGTTGCGTATTCTCGTGCAAAATACGCTTTGATTTTGGTTGGTACTAAGACGCACTTCACGAAGCAATCTGTACCGTTAGGTGCTGAGCCTAACTGGGTACGACATAGGACGAACGCACTCTGATCCCATAAGGAAGAAAATGACTGCTTGGAAACTATTTCCTAAAGGCCTCGTTCAACCGGAGACTCACATTGCTCCGCGTCCACGGTTCAGTCTGACTTCTGACATTATCAGTTTTCGAAAATGTGTTCGACAGTATGGTTACTTCGGGCAGGATGGATTTGTGCCAGCCCAAGCAGTTCAAATATTTTTCGGTCAAATCATTCATCAGGTTCTGGATCGGTGTCATCGCCACTATTCTGGACTTTTTGGCCATTCCAAAGGCACCATGCCATCAGATTTAGATATTGAGCATTACTTCCATGAGGTGGAGCAGGCTTTGCGTGCACACGGCGTTGGACCAACCTCTCCCGCCGTTGCAGTGCAAGCCATGCAAGTCTTGAAGACCTTTAACACTCTTGAAGGCCCATTGCTCTATCCGAGAGTGCTCGACACGGAATTTCGACTAGAGTCTGAACGACAAGATTTTGTCCTGCGCGGGGTGGTGGATGTGCTTGCTGCCGATGATTCCGGTCAGCCTGAAATATGGGATTACAAAGGTACTGATAAGCCACTATTATCCTCATTTGACCTTCAAGAGTTCGAATGGCAGATGAGCGTGTATGCCGAACTTTATAAGGTGAAATCGGGGCGTTATCCTGTGCGAGCGGTACTTTACTTCCTAAATGAATTGAAAACCAAGTCTGGCGACCCTCCGATTATCAAGCGTCCAATGCCAGCTGTACATGTTGTGGACTTCATGAAAAATGGCATGGAAGCGGACGGGACACCAACACTTGTACGGCAGGGACTCGATGCTTTTGACAAAACTGCCGCGGACATTATTGCGTGCAAGCGGGCGCACCAATGGGATGCTCCACAGGGTGATAAGGTCCCTGACGAAAAAACGTGCGATATCTGCGATATCCGCTGGAATTGCAGTTCTCACCCGATTGGCAAGTACAAAGTTCGCACTCCAATGAAGATGTAGACGAAATAAGTTGAAGCCACGTCTTTACTGCGCCCATCACTTTACAAGCATCAATAGTTTGTATGGAAAAAGTAGCCATCATTGACTTTGAAACAACTGGCCTTTCACCCGCTATGGGTGACCGAGCTACAGAGGTTGCCGTCGTTATCGTGGATAACTGTAAGATTGCAGATCAATTTCAAAGTCTGATGAATGCGGGCGTTAGCGTTCCTCCATTTATTGAATCGCTGACTGGAATATCCAACGCCATGATACGAAAAGCACCTCCGGTAGCGAAGGTGATGAACGAGTTGGCGAAGTTTGTCGGCAATGTGCCCCTAGTGGCGCACAACGCTTCGTTTGATTGTAAGTTTCTGGATGCGGAGTGGTCGAGAATAAGCCAACTGCGTCAACAAGAATTTGCGTGTTCGATGCTTCTAGCACGTCGGTTCTACCCGGCCTCACCTAACCACAAACTGGGGACGTTGGTTAGCTATCTCGGGCTGCCCTCAGCGGCCCGACATCACCGCGCCTTAGCTGACGCTGAAATGACTGCCCATCTGTGGATAAAGATGATTTCAGACATTAAGCAAAAATACGGCATGCGTGTTGTGCCACACGATCTCTTGTGCACACTGCAAAGAATGCCGAAAACGCAGATTAATAGTTGCATTGTTCGAGCAAAACATAATCTCGGCGCATAGTCTCCTTAGATATGAACGATCAGAAGACAAGCGCGTGGAGAAAATTTGAAATACAGGTGGCAGAAATTGAATTACATTTGAGAGTTTCAGCAAAATGGCGACGGATGCTTCAAAAGTGGCCGCTGGGTTGGCTCACTGATGATAAGTAAATACACAGTCTGATCTACGGGTAATCGGCTGGTTTATCTGCTTTGAACATTTTAGATTGACAGAAAATCTAGTAATGCTGTAGATTCAAAAAAACGTCAGCGCCGTGTGGACGATAAAGTAACGCGGAATATCAAACCTCACGTCCTTTTTTCGTTTGTGTGTTGCGCCCAAAAAGTTGTAATGCTGGGTTGGCAACTGCACTCATTGGTTTCCTAAAGACTGATATTGAAGAGCTGCATTCACTCAGATTGATGCAGATTTTTATTTCACTAAACAACTTGATTAGATGCGAAAAAAAACTGTAAAGCTTTAGCCAATGCCTTTCAGAAAAGTTGTGTTTGTTAATATCGAATTGAAATTGAGCTTTACAAAATGACAACTCTTTCTTGGTTGATGCGGAAATTGTCAAATTAATTCAATCGGATATTTCGTCAGCCGACTAGGGTGGTTGATTTAGGTATAGAGAACCCTTTTAACGCTTGCCAGCCGCTTCGGTAGTCTGTGCAAAAGAAAGAGGCCGGATTTATCCGGCCTTTTTGCCAAGAGATCGGCAAAACAAGGAAGACTGCCGTGGCGTTATCGTTAGATGCCTACTGGGCCACGGCCAGTTCCAGCAGGGCATTCGCGGGTAAATCGATACGGGTGATGTTCAGTTCCTCCAGGAACCGCGCTTCGTTCCGCGTCAGATCGCCTTCGATAAAGGCCCAGTGGCGATCAGAAGAGCGCTTTATGATCTGACGCGCGAATATACGGTCCAATTGATAGGCAAAGCGGCAGCCCAGGAACAGGAAATTGCGGTCACGCCTCGTTTCCTGCACGATCTGCGGGATCGGGGTCTGAATATCGATCTCCGTAAGGATCTCGACGTAGTCGGAGTCGGAAATGATGTAGTTCTGAGCCGGATCGACCGAGCCAATCGGGCGATACAGCAGGGTTTCCCACTTTCTGGCTGCGTCGGCATCGGCGAGTTCGCCAGCCGCGGTGTAATAGCGCACCCATTCCCCATGGTGTTCGGCAGGGCTGACGCTCTGGACCTGGCCCCAGTTCGTGCCGGCGTTCTTCAGCGCTTTCTGCATGGCATCGTCGTACCAGGCATCCACGATCAGCGGCAGATGACGTTGTGCCGCGAGGAATTCGTGCAGTTCGGTCGGTGCGGCGGTGTGGGCAAAGGCTGTGTTCATGGAGGCAGCCAGGGTCTTGCGGTGCTTGAAGTTCTCGATGTACTGGGCGGCGGCGGTCAGATTCTTGCGGATCTTGTGCGGCACGCTGGCCCGCTCGGTCAGCTTGGCAACCAGATCGAGGTGGGTGGCCGGATGGGACGGCGTCATGTTTTCCCAGATGCCAGGCCCAAGGTAGGGGATGACCTGGCCGGCCTCCAGGCCGGAGACGATTTGTTCGATGTTGGCTGTCATGGCTGACTCCTGGTTCGAAAGCGATTAAAAGCCGGACGAAAATCCCAGCAGTTCGACGGTGACGTCTTCGTTGCCGAGCATGACCTGGCAGGCCAGGCGCGACTTGGAACCGACACCGACAATGGTGTCCAGCTTGTCATACTCCGGACGCTGAGTCTTGGACACGCTCTTGCGGCCTTCCTGGATGAAGATGTGGCAACTGCCGCACTGGGCGTTGCCGCCGCACTTGTGCCCGATGCTCTCGCCGCTGGCGATGACGGCGTCGAGCAGACGGCTGCCTTCTGCGGCAGTGACGGTTTTTCCGGATGGCTGGATGGTGATGACAGGCATGTTTGCTCCTAAGCTAACTAGGTTACTGGGTTAAAGATAAATGGCGGCGCCTGCGCCGACGTTGACTGAGGCATCCTTGGCTGTTTTCACGATGAACTTGATCTGTTCAGCCGTGAGATGCGCGTGGAACGGCATCGCAATCGCGCGGTCGCCGAGTTTTTCGGTTACCAGGCAGGTCCCCTTGCGCCAGCCGCGGTCAATGTAGTAACGCTCGAGATACAGCGGATGGCTGTATAGGTCGGCCTCTACGCCGGCGGTGCGCAAATCTTCGATGATCGCGGCACAACTGCTCAGTGAAAAGCGGGTACCAAGGTGCACGGTGTAAAGGAACCAGTGGACTTCCTCCACGTCCGGTGCCTCGTAGGGCGGCTTGATGCCTTCGAACGACTTGATTTCATCCCGATACCACTCTGCCACCTGTTGCCGCCGGCCGAGGATTTCGTCTATCCGCTTGAGTTGCGCCAGGCCCAAACCTGCGGTCATTTCGCTCATGCGCGCACCCAGGGGCAGCAGGCGCGAGATGCTGATAGAGCGGCGCTGCTCCGGCTGCCGGTCGCGCAGGTAACGCAGCGTACGTGCAAAATCGACATCGTCCGTGACGATCATCGCGCCCTCGCCGGAGCAAATGGCGGAAGGTTCGGTAAAGTCGAAGATTGCACAATCGCCGAAGTTTCCAACCATTTTCCCGGCATAGCGCGAACCGATGGATTCTGTACAGTCTTCGATCAACTTCAGGCCGTGCGCATCGGCCAGCGCGCGCAGCCCCTTCCAGTCGGCGGGATGGCCGTTGGTGTTGGCCGCCATGATGACCCGGGTATGGTCCGTGATTTTATCTGCTGCCTTGGCTGGGGGAATGGTTCCCGACCAGTAATCGACATCGGCGAATACGGTCTTCATCCCGGCGAGGGATATGCCCCTGGCGATCTGGTGCCAGGAGTGGCCGGAGGTAATGACTTCATCATCCTCCTTCAATTCCCAAGCGGCGAGACATAGCCACACGGCCAGCGTCGACCCGCTTACCGCAACGGCATGCTGGCGACCGACCCAGCCGGCGAACTCCTTCTCAAACGCCGCAACGACGGGCCCCTGACTCAGCCGGGGTGAGCAAAGCACAGCCTCAACCAAAGCCAGTTCACTTGAGCTGATGTCCGGGTCGAAAAACCGTATCGTATCGTCTTCGTCACTCATGATTCAGTCCAGCTCGGCAATCACCACGCCGTCAGCTGTCTCCAGTTGGTCTGTGAAACGGATACACATCTCGCTGCGGTCGAGCAGGTAGAGCCGGTGGTGCTCGCCGCTGCGAAAAGGTTGACCTTCCCGGACATCCTCGGCCGGGCAGCGCACAAATACGACGCCAGGGAAGAGTTCGCGCAGGCCGGCTATCAATGGACGCTTGTCCGCTTGTAGTTGCACGACGGACTTGTCTATGGCGTCAATCTGATCCTCGGTCATGGACATAGGCGCCTCAACCGCGGTTGATATGGCGAGCTTCCACCGTAACAGGCAGCTTGGTATCCGCGGGCATTTCGGGCAATTCGAGTTGCCAACCGTTCGCCATGGTGACCACGCCCCCCCACATTTCCGGCTTGCTCATATTCACGATCGGCTCTTCCAGGTCCTTCTTTGGAACGTAAACAGAGGCATCGCCCTTGGCATTCTTGCGGATCATCACCTTCATGCTGTTTTCCTCTCACACGTGCAAAACTTTTAGTCAGGGCCAGAACACACGTTCCTCGTCCGGCAGTAAAATCCCCAGCGCCTCGTGCAGCGTATCGACCACGCTGTGCAGCACCCAGGTGCTGTATTCATGATCCTTGCGGTACAGCAGCCAGTGCGGGTCGAAATACTTCACCAGCGCAATGTCGATGATGCCGCCGGATGGCTCCACATTCCGCGAGCAGCGGGGGCTCTCGATGCGGTACCCCTTCTCGTCCTCGTCGGGGATGACCTGGGGCGACACATACCGGTACCGCACCCGTGTCGAGAGCGAGCGCTCAATGCGCTTGCAGTCGAACTCGTTGGGATGGCCATGCATGGCGCACCTATGACGGGCCGATTTCTTCCTCGAGGCAGCCGATCACCTTCCCATCCGGGAATTCGACCAGGTAAATCGGGATATTCGCCTCCTCGTGCATGCCGGTCTGCACGATCTCGCCGCGCGTGCCGCTGGCAGCCAGCAGCGCTTCGGGCGGCATGTCGGGGTAGCTGCCGTCATTCACCAGGTCGATGGCCGCAACGACCGGTTGGCCCCACTGATATTTTGGCTCTCGAATGTCAAGCATGGTCCGCTCCTTCCTCTTCCGTCGCATCCTCGAACGCCACCAGTTCGCGGGAGCGCATGCCGACGAGGGTGCCGCGTTCGTAGAAGTCCACTCCGTATATGTAGTACTGCTGCAGGAAGGTGCCGATGCTGGAGACGTATCCAACATCGCCCTTCTTTACCAGGATGTCGCCGACTTCCTTGCCGCGATAAGTGCCGTCGTTGCGGATGTTGAAGCGCGACACAACCTTGGCGCCGTAGTCGTATATCGGCGGGTCGTTCAGCTCGACTATATTGCTGTCCCGGCTAATCTTCGCCATATCGCCTCCATAACGATTGCGCCTGCGCGGAATCCGCCCCGGTCTGCGCCAGCCGCAGCCGGGCCAGTTCGCGCACCATTTCATCGTCGTCGCGTGCCATGCCAACCAGGTACGCGGGATCGATTCTCTGCGCGACTTCATATCGAACACGCCAGTCGTCGTCATGGCGCAGGATTGCGAGTTGATCCGGGCTGAGGCGCCGCGCCAGAATCAGGCGCACCGAGCTTTCCGGGTCGTCGGCCATCAGCGGCAATTGGCTGGCATCGATCCGTTCCGCCACCTGTTCGCGCACGGTGACATCCGGATCATGCATCATGCGCGGCAGCATGCCCGGCGGCAACCGCTTCGCAACCACCGTGCGCACGTAGTAATCCGTATCGTGCATCATCGAATCCAGCGTCTCCGGGGCAAGCCGGTATGCCACGCGGATCCGCACCTCGCGGTCCGGATCGTTGCGCATGGTCAGCAAGGGGCGCTGGGGCAGACGCAGTGCGACCATGCTGCGTACGGTTTCGTCCGGATCGTCGCGCAGACGCTGCAGATGGAAAATATCCACAAACTTGGCGGAGATCGCGCGCACCTCGAAATAGGGATGATCGATGTAATCCACCGCCAGTTCCCGGCGCTGGCCGAAGAAACGGTCGATACGCGGCGCGTACCGGTCCTGCACGCAGCTCCAGCGCGGCTTGCAGCCGCCGCTGGCGAGCAAACTGGCTTGCGGGCAGGCGGCGCAATCTATTTCCCTGCCCTCCCAGTCCAGTGTTTCAATCGGGTCGTTCATGGTGCGCCGCGTGTCGATCAGTGCCGCCGCTGGATGCTGCCGATGCTCACCGTCGCCACACCCGAATCGGTGCTGGTTCCCGAGGAGCTGCAGCCGCAGGCCTGGGCGTTCGGGTTGATGAAAGTCAGGCCAGTGGACATCGCGCTGTCGGCGAAGTCGATGGTTACGCCGTTGAGCAGGATGCGGCTTTCAGCGGGAAGGAACACCTTGACGCCATTGCTCTCCAGCACGGCGTCATTGGGCAGCGGAGCCGCCTCGACCGTAAACTCGGAATTGAACCCGGAGCAGCCGCCCGGGGTGACCACCAGGCGGAAGCCGGAGTTCGAAGTGCCGCCGTTGAAGCGTATCATCCGACGCATGAAGCCTTCGGCGCTGGGAGTAATGGTGATGTTCATGGCATGCTCCTAGGCAGCGGTGTAGCGCGGATAGGATGTGTCGATGATCACGGTATCGTCCACCGGGCAGGCGGCGACGCACTGCGGCTCGTCGAAGTGACCGATGCACTCCGTGCACTTTTCCGGCTTGATCAGGAAGGTGCCGTTCTTCTCCACGATCGCCTGGTTGGGGCACTCCGGTTCGCACGCGGAACAGCCCGTGCAGGATGAAGCGACGATCTTGTATGCCATGATGATTCTCCTTTGTTGCAGTTGACGTAATAAAAAACTTCGCGCTCAGGCTGCCTTGTTGTATGCGCCCTGGCGGATCTCCGCATCGCCGCGGGGCGTGTGGGTGATCTCTCCTTTTGCGATACGCTCGCGATAGTCCTTGAACCATGAAAGGGCGGCCATCTCGATGAACTCGTGGGCAAACTGGTCGACCGGCTCGATGCCCGCTTCCTTCAGCTCGTCGCGCGGGCAGGCGCCGATCTTGGCCACCAGCACCGCATGGCAGTCGTTGATGGCGGTGATCACGGACGGCAGGACATCGTCTTCGCCCCAGCCGCCCTGGCAGTAATGGTCGACCCGGCGGTGCCCGATGAATGTTGCGTTGGCTGCCGAAACCTCGAAGATCTGGAATTCGCTGGCGTGCCCAAAGTGTTCGTTGACCTTGCCTTGGCCCTTGGTGGCGACGGCCACCAGCGCCTTCATGCCGTCGTCTTCCTGCTGGTCGGCAAGGGCGGCCCTCTTGGCATCGACCTGTGCCTGGCGCTGCGCCTCGACCTTCTCCTGGTATGCGCGGCGCTTGCCCAGGTCATACACCACGTCCATTTGCTCGACCTGGTCTATGGTGAACTCGTCGCTGCGATCCTCGCCCAACAGGCCGACGGCATCCGCGCGGCACTGGCGGCAGTGCCGCATCAGGTTGGCGCCGCCCATACACGCATCCTGCACTTCCTTCAGTTCCTGGGCAGAGGGGCCGCGTTGGCCGGTCAGCCCGAACACGGTGCCGTGCTCCGCCTCGGAGATCAGCGGCATGATGTTGTGCAGGAACGCGCCGCGCGCCTTGACCGCACGATTCACCTCATAAAGGTGCTTGTCGTTGATACCGGGAATGAGCACCGAGTTGACCTTGGTGAGCACGCCGCGCGCGGTCAGCATTTCCAGGCCGAGCATCTGGCGCTCGTGCAGGATTTCCGCGGCCTCGCGGCCGTGAATGCGCTTGTGGTTATAGAAGATCCACGGATAAATCCTGGCGCCCACGTCGGGATCGACCATGTTGATGGTGATCGTTACATGGTCGATGTTGTACTTGCAGATCTCGTCGACGTAGTCCGGTAGCGCCAGCCCGTTGGTCGACAGGCAAAGCTTGATGTCGGGCGCTTTTTCGTGAAGCTGGCGGAAGGTTTCGAACGTTTTCGCGGGATTGGCAAGCGCATCGCCGGGTCCCGCAATCCCCAGGACCGTCATCTGGGGAATTTCGGAAGCCACGGCGAGCACCTTTTTCACCGCCTGGTCCGGCGTCAGCTTCTGCGACACCACACCCGGGCGAGATTCATTGGAGCAATCGTACTTGCGATTGCAGTAGTTGCACTGGATATTGCACGCGGGCGCGACGGCGACGTGCATCCGTGCGTAATGGTGGTGCGCCTCTTCGGAGTAGCAGGGATGGTTCTTCACCTTTTCCCAGATTTCGGCGGGCATTTCGTCCCGGCCGGCGGACGATCCGCAGCTCGATTTCCCCGCTCCGCCGCTCGTGCCGCAGCCGGCTGCGGCTGCTTGTCCTGCAACTTCCACCTTGATCCCGCTGAGCGGTTTGAGCGTGCTTGATGCCGCCGGTGCCGTTATCTGAGTCATGACAGGTTCCAGTCCCTAATTTTGTTCTAGACACCGGAATTCTCAGCAATCTCCATGCCAGGAGAAAAACAGCCTGAAATCAGCGCGCTGGATTTATCTCCCAAGCGCTTGTAACCATTGCTACATGCCTGCGGCCGGTTTGCTACACATTGCGGCCAGGCGGTTCCGGCTTCTGGCTGGCGCTCGGAGGTGGCGCAAAGTTTCGCGGGGACTGCTTCGACCGCACGCCCCATCTGGCGTTGAGGTCGGGTTTCGCACCGCGCTGCTTCGCGTGACGGCAAAGGAACGAATCTTGCGTTGCAGAATCATACCGGCTGGCAGGGCTCGGCGACCCCGACTCACGCCAGGGACGTAGCCTGCGGGGTTCCCCTATGCTAGTGTTCCGCAACGCGCGAGGGGAATCTACGCTGCCACTTTAAGTTAAGGGGAATCATGATGCAGCCATCCTGGAAAGACGCCATCTATCTGCAGCGGGAACAGCTCGCCGGTATGTTGCGGGAGCCGATCGCGCGGCTGGCGCACGACTGTGCGCCGGCGTGGGACGACAGGCATACGCTCAACGAAGCTCTGCTGTCCGGATTTTCAAGTATCCCGCACTGCACCTACCTCTATTGCGTCGGCGCCGATGCGGTGCAGATCTGCGACAACGCCGGCGCCTCCGGCCTGGTGCCCGGACACTTCGGACGGGACCGCTCAAGCCGCCCCTACATGAAAGAACCGGTTCCGAGCTGGGGGTTCCTGCTCTCCGATGCCTATATCAGCCTGATCAGCCGCCGGCCTTCGCTCACCGCACTCCAGGCGGTACAAGGCGAATCGGGTCTGCTCGGTTACCTCGGCGCCGATTTCGACCTGCGCAATTTGCCCGTGACCGGGCAGCAGTACCATGAATCATCGGCCTGGCGCCAAGTCAGGGGCGATCCCGTCATACGCGAATCAGTCATGAGCCAGCGCCGGGTGGCGAGCGCCATGGACGGCCATCTGGATCATGCGCTTTCGATACTCGAGGAACTGATGGTGGATCGCGGCGTATTCCAGTGCATCGTGCATTTTTCCAGCAGTCAGGCCACCATCTGGACGCGCGACGATCCCATGCGTTACCGCATCCTGGATGATGAAGCCCTGAGCGATCCGGACATCTGCCTGGTGTATCCGGCGCAGCCCTATCCGGCCGATGCCGCCACGCCCGCGGACGCGGTCGTTCATATCATGCATGGGCTGCGGGCCATGCGCACGGCCGACGAAAACATCTACCTGCGCAGCGCCTCCATCAATCTGTTCAACGGCATGATCAGCCTGACTTTCTCTTGCGACGGCACGCACTACATGCGCTACGACGAGTTCCTCGGCAAGAGCACGCAGTTCTGGTTCGGCGCTGCCTGACTGCGCAGGGCGCCGCTTGACGCCCGGCGCTCAATAGCGCTTGACGTTGATGCCGTGCTTGATGATCGCATAGCCGATCTGGCGCGGTGTGATGCCCAGCAGGCGCGCGGCCTTGGCCTGCACCCAGCCGCACTTCTCGAGCGCATCGGTCAGCTGCTGTTTCTGGGTGTCGCTCTGTTCATCCGAAGGGTCCATGGCCGCCTCGCCAAGGTCGGTCTGCGGCATGGCGACGGGGGCTTCCGCCACGGCGACCCTCTCCCCATGTTCCGCTTTCATGATAGGTATCACGCTGTGCTTGCTGTGCTGCTGCCACATGATCGCGGAAAAGCACATTTCCCGGCCGCACAGCAGGTCCTTCTTGCGGACGATGTTTCCTTCCGTGGTGGCGGCGATGCGCTCCACGCAGTTGCTCAGTTCGCGCACGTTGCCAGGCCAGTTGCAGTTCATCAGCACCTGCATCGCCTCCTGCGAGAACTTCAGGTGCTTGTCCGACTCCTCGTTGGCATGGCGCAGGAAATACTCCGCCAGCAGCGGCACGTCCTCGCGCCGTTCCCGTAACGGAGGCAGAAAGATGGACACGACGTTGATGCGGTAATAAAGGTCTTCGCGGAACTCGCCCTTCGCGACCGCTTCCTCCAGGTTGCGGTTGGTGGCCGCCACCAGGCGCACATCCACCCGTATCGTCTTGCTGCCGCCCACGCGTTCGAACTCGCGCTCTTGCAGCACGCGCAACAGTTTGGTCTGGAAAGCAGGGGAGATGTCGCCAATCTCGTCCAGGAACAGGGTGCCGCCATGCGCCATTTCGAAGCGGCCCTTGCGCTCCTGCGATGCGCCAGTGAACGATCCGCGCTCGTGACCGAACAGTTCGGATTCCAGCAGGGTCTCCGACAGAGCGGCGCAATTCACCTTGATAAAAGGCTTGTCCTTGCGCGGCGAGAGGTGGTGGATGGCGCGGGCGATGGCTTCCTTGCCCGTTCCGGATTCTCCGCGCAGGAGCACCGTCGACTTGGATGCCGCGACTTGGTGCACCTCCGCGAAGACCGCCTGCATGATCTTGCTTTGGCCTATCACATTGTCCAGGCTGTATTTGCTGTGCAGTTCCGACTGCAGGCGCATCTTTTCCTGCATCAGGTTGGCACGGTCCTGTGCCACTTTTTGGTGCAGACGAACCGCTTGGCCGATCAGGTTGGCAACCATGCTGAGGAATTGCACGTCCTCGTCGAACTGGTGCGTCCCTTCCCCATTTTCCATTTCGCGGTCGAAGCTCAGCACGCCTATGCATTCGCGGCCGACCTTGATCGGAACCCCGATAAACGCGATCACCCCTGACTCGGCCGTCTTGCGCGAACCGGTACGGTTGAGAAAGAGCGTTTCCCGTGAAATATCGGGTATCACCGCGGGAATGCCTGTCTTGCAGATCGTACCCACCACGCCTTCCCCGGGCTTGAATCGGCCCTGGGCGATCTGGTCGTGCTTCATCCCGGTGGCGGCTATCACCTGCAGGTCGCGGTCCTCCTGGACCAGCGCGACCATGCCGCGCCGCATCTGCAAATGGCTGGAGAGGAGGTTCAGCACGGTGCTCAGGGTCTTGTTGAGGTCCAGTGACGAGCTGAGCACTTTGCTCACCTCGTACACGGTAACCAACTGTATGTTGTTCCTGTAAACCTTCACTTTAGTTTCTCCGCTAGGATTACCCACACAATCAAGCAATATATATGCCTGCATTTTTCCTCCAATAAAACGTGCGCATCCGGTCGCCTGCCTGCCGGTCGGCTCCTCTGCATGTCGGCTTTGTTGTGAACGCGACAAATATACATCCCGCATGAACACGTGAAATCGTTACTAAACAGTCTGTTGCCTCGTGGCATAGCTCTTGCTCAGCATGGATTGGGAATACCTGAGCAAATTGTTAAGGGGTGCGAATATGGAACCAGCATTGCCGATCTATCTGGATTACGCCGCGACTACGCCGACCGACCCGCGTGTCGCGCAAAAAATGTTTCCCTATTTGACCGAGCACTTCGGCAATCCGGCGTCGCGCTCCCACGCGTTCGGCTGGACGGCCGAAGAAGCGGTCCAGCGGGCGCGCAAAGAAGTCGCGGCGCTCCTGCACTGCGACGCCAGGGAAATCGTCTGGACTTCGGGGGCCACGGAGTCGAATAACCTCGCAATCAAGGGCGCGGCGCAGTTTTACTCGGGCAAGGGCAAGCACATCATTACCGTGACCACCGAGCACAAGGCGGTGCTCGACACCGTGCGCGAACTGGAGCGTCAGGGCTACACCGCGACGTATCTCGATCCCGAGCCCGACGGCCTCGTCGACATCGGGAAATTCAAGGCTGCAATCCGGCCCGATACCGTGCTTGCCTCCGTGATGCTGGTAAACAACGAAATCGGCGTCATTCAGGATGTGGCCGCGCTGGGCCAGGTGTGCCGCGCCAACAACGTCATCTTCCACGTTGACGCCGCACAGGCAGCGGGCAAGGTTGCCATCGATCTGTCGCAGTTGTCCGTCGACCTGATGAGTTTGTCGGCGCACAAGATCTATGGCCCCAAGGGGATAGGCGCCCTTTACGTGCGGCGCAAGCCGCGCATCCGGCTCGAAGCGCAGATGCACGGCGGCGGGCATGAGCGCGGCTTTCGCTCCGGCACCCTGCCTGTCCACCAGATCGTCGGCATGGGCGAGGCATTCCGTCTTGCCCGCCTGGAGATGGAACTGGAAAACGCGCGCATCGGCAGGCTGCGCGACCGCCTGCTCGAGGGCCTGATGGCCATCGAGGAGGTGTACGTGAACGGCGACATGACCAGGCGCATTCCGCACAATCTCAACATCAGCTTCAACTTCGTCGAAGGGGAGTCGTTGATCATGGCGGTGAGCGACATTGCCGTGTCCAGCGGCTCGGCTTGCACCTCCGCCAGCCTCGAGCCCTCATACGTGTTGCGCGCGCTGGGGCGCAGCGACGAGCTGGCGCATAGCTCCATCCGCTTCTCGATCGGTCGTTTCACGACGGAGCAGCACATAGACTATACCGTCGACCTGCTCAAGGAAAAAGTGGCCAGGCTGCGCGCACTGTCGCCCCTGTGGGAGATGTACAAGGACGGCGTCGACCTGAATACGATTCAATGGGCGGCACATTAGCCGAGAGAAGGGACGGCAGGGAAGCGGCAGGCAGGGCGGCAGTGTTGAACCCATCCCCTTTCTCACTTCCCGCTTCCCGGTTAACCAGGAGGAAAAAATGGCATACAGCGACAAATTGATGGACCACTACGAGAATCCGCGCAATGTAGGTTCGCTGGACAAGGAAGCAAGCAACGTGGGAACGGGCATGGTCGGCGCCCCGGCCTGCGGCGACGTGATGAAGCTGCAGATCGTGGTCAGCGATGCAGGCGTGATCGAGGACGCCAAGTTCAAGACTTACGGTTGCGGATCGGCGATCGCGTCCAGCTCGCTGGTGACGGAATGGGTGAAAGGCAAGACGCTGGATGAGGCGCTCGCCATCAAGAACACCCAGATCGCCGAGGAATTGGCGCTGCCCCCGGTCAAGATCCACTGTTCAATTCTGGCCGAGGACGCGATCAAGGCGGCCGTGGCCGATCTCAAGAGCAAGCAGTCCGCGGCGCAGCCGGCGGCGGAAGATACAACACCCACCATGGAGGCCCTGGCATGAACGACGCACCGATTGAATTTACAAGCAGCGCAGCCAGCAAGGTCAGCGCGTTGATCACCGAAGAGGGAAATCCCAACCTCAAACTGCGCATCTACGTGGCCGGCGGCGGCTGTTCGGGATTCGAATACCAGTTCGCATTCGACGAGAACATCAACGAGGATGATACCGTCATCGAAAAAGACGCCGTCTCGCTGCTCGTGGATGCGATAAGCATGCAGTATCTGGCGGGGGCCTCCATCGACTTCCAGGACAGCCTGGAAGGCGCCCGTTTTGTGATCAACAACCCGAACGCGACCTCCACCTGCGGGTGCGGGTCTTCATTCTCGGTATAACGGAGGACATATCATGGCAATCACGCTTACCGAAACCGCTGCAAACCGTGTTCACAACTTCATCAAGAGTCGCGGCAAGGGCATAGGCTTGCGCCTCGGCGTGAAGACGTCCGGTTGCTCCGGCATGGCCTATGCGCTGGAATTCGCCGATCAGGCCGAGGCGGATGATCTCACCTTCGCAAGCCACGGCGTCATCGTGCTCGTCGATCCCCGCAGCCTGCCTTATATTGACGGCATGGAGCTTGATTTCGTCAAGGACGGATTGAACGAGGGATTCAAGTTCAACAACCCGAACGTCAAGGATACCTGCGGTTGCGGCGAAAGCTTTAACGTCTAGGCCCGGCTTTAACCTTCGCACTAGCCGGGGCGGGTTTTCCCGCCCCGGCAGTGTCGTGCGCGCCACTTTCGCCCGCTTCGCCGGTTTGTAGTAAATCGTACAAATCCCGATTGTGTCCGATTGTCTCGCACTTCGGTCCCCGCCCGCTGCTTATCAATATCTGCTTGATTCATCGTGCAAAGCGTGGCCGTTTTAATGATGGCACGGTTGTTGCTGACTCTCTGTTCGAGAGGATCACGAGCATGCAGAACGAGGAATACGCAACTATGGTGACGATAAATGACACGACGCTGCGCGACGGGGAGCAAACCGCGGGCGTCGCGTTTACCGCCGACGAAAAGATCGCCATCGCCCATGCGCTGGTCGGGGCGGGCGTGTCGGAGCTCGAGGTCGGCGTGCCGGTGATGGGCGATGCGGAATGCGAGATCATCAACGCCATCGCCGACCGGAACCTGCCGGCAGGACTGATGGTATGGGGCCGCATGCATCCTGATGATCTTGAGGCGCTCGCGCGCTGCCGGGTGGACTGGGCCAACCTGTCGATTCCCGTCTCCGACATTCATATTGAGCACAAGTTGGGTAAAAGCCGCGATTGGGTGCTGCACACCGTCCGCGACTTCGTGCGCCGCGCGACGGACATGGGTTACCTGGTCTGCGTCGGCTGCGAGGACGCCTCGCGCGCCGACATCGAGTTCGTGCGCCGGGTCGCGGACGCCGCCCAGGAGAGCGGCGCGCTGCGCTTGCGCTTCGCCGATACGCTGGGCCTGCTCGATCCGTTCACCACTTTCGATCACATCGGCCTGCTGCGGCGGATGGTGGATATGCAGATCGAGATCCACGCCCACGACGATTTCGGCATGGCCACCGCAAATTCCGTTGCGGCTGTGCGTGCCGGCGCCAGCCATGTGAACACGACCGTGAACGGCCTTGGGGAACGCGCGGGCAATGCCCCGCTCGAAGAGGTCGTTATGGCGCTGCGCCACCTTGAGGAAGTCGAAACCGGTGTGAACATGCGCAACTATCCGGCGCTCTCGCGCCTGGTCGCCGCGGCCTCCGGGCGCGAAGTTGCGCCGAACAAGAGCATCGTCGGCACCGCGGTGTTCACCCATGAGGCCGGCATCCACGTCGACGGGGTGATCAAGAATCCGCGCACCTACGAACCGTTTGATCCCGCTGAGGTCGGCATGGAACATCGCGTGGTGCTGGGCAAGCATTCCGGCACCGGCGCGGTGATAAAGGCCTATGCGGACATCGGCATTCTGCTTTCCAAGATCGAGGCGCAGGACATTCTGCCCAAGGTGCGCGAGTTCGCCCACCGGACCAAGCATTCGCCGGGCGTTGATGATCTGCAGCAACTCTACTTCGAGACGGTTACACCCTCGGTCAGTCAATCATAGGGAGAGACGGTGTGAGCACGATTATCAATACCATGGCCAAGTTCTCTTCGGCGGAGGAGTTCCTGAACTTCTTTGAGGTGGCCTACGACCAGCGCGTGGTCAACATCAACCGCCTGCACATCCTGAAGCGCTTCCAGCAGTACATCGCCCGCCACACCTTTGAAGGCGGCAACGACGAAGCGCTGAAGGCGGAATACCGCACCTTGCTCGAACGCTCCTATGGCGACTTCGCGAAGTCGAATGCAGCGACCGAGAAAGTGTTCAAGGTATTCCAGGAGGCGGAAGGCGTGAAGGTGGTCACTGTGGACAGCCTGCGCGCGTCGCTGCCCGGTCGCGGGGCATGAACCGCCAGTATGGTGTTTGAATGAAAGAGGACGAATTGAGATGATCCATATTGTGGTATGCATCAAGCAGGTACCGGATTCGGCGCAGATACGCGTGCACCCGGTGACCAACACCATCATGCGCCAGGGCGTGCCGGCCATCATCAACCCGTATGACCTGTTTGCGCTCGAGGAAGCCTTGCGCATCAAGGACAAGTTCGGCGGCTTCATTACCGTCATCACCATGGGGCCGCCCCAGGCGGAAAACGCGCTGCGCAAGGCAGTGTCGTTTGGCGCGGATGACGCCATCCTGGTGACCGACCGCGCCTTTGCGGGCGCGGATACCCTGGCGACTTCGTTCGCCCTGGCCTCGGCCATCCGCCAGATCGAGAAGGACATGCCGGTGGACATCGTGTTCTGCGGCAAGCAGACCATAGACGGCGACACCGCCCAGGTGGGACCGGGCGTTGCCAAGCGCCTCGGCCTGGAGCTGCTCACCTACATCTCCAGCATCCAGAGCGTGGACATCGACAGGCGCGAGATCGTGGTGCAGCGGCGTTCCGAGGGCGGCGTGCAGGTGCTGAAGACGCGCGTCCCGTGCCTGATCACGATGCTGGAGGGCAGCAACGAAATGCGCTTTGCCACCATGCCCAACATGATACGCGCCGCGCGCACCACGGTTAAGCGCTGGGATCGCGTCGCGGCCGGCATCGAAGACGTCACCAAGATCGGCCTGAAGGGCTCGCCGACGGTGGTAAGCAAGGTGTTTGCGCCCAGCCCCAAAACCGTGAAAGCGGAGATCATCACGACCAACCGCGGCGCGCCGGATGAGATTGCGGCCGCCCTGCTGATGAAGATGTTCGGACGTTATCCGCATGTGCGGGAGGAACTGCACAAGCAGCCTGTCTGATTGAGGAAGAGATTATGAGCGAAGAAACAAAAAAGCCGGCAGGCAAAAAGAAGTTTGAGCTGGACCCGGCACTCGCCGAATACCGCGGCATCTGGGTGTTCATTGAGCACGAACGGGGCGTGGCCCATGGTGTTTCGTGGGAACTGCTCGGGGAAGGCCGCAAGCTGGCGGACAAGCTGGGCGTGCAGCTCGCCGGCGTGGTGATGGGTGCGCCGGGCGAGGATACCCGCCGCTACTGCCAGGAAGCGTTCTATTACGGGGCAGACCATTGCTACCTGATCGAGGATCCGTTGCTCAAGGACTATCGCAACCAGCCCTATACCAAAGGCCTCACCGACCTGGTCAACGCCTATAAGCCGGAAATTCTCCTGCTCGGCGCGACCACGCTGGGGCGCGACCTCGCGGGCAGCGTAGCCACCACGCTGAAGACCGGCCTGACCGCGGACTGTACCGAGCTCAACATCGACGTCGACATCCGCAGCCTGCTGGCAACGCGACCCACCTTCGGCGGCAGCCTGCTGTGCACCATACAGACCCTGAACTATCGTCCGCAGATGGCCACCGTGCGTCCGCGGGTGATGGCGATGCCGCCGCGAGACACGACGCGCAGCGGCGGCATTGCCGAGCAAAAGCTGTCGATGATAGAGACCGACATCATCACCAAGGTGCTGGAGTTCATTCCGGACCAGAACACCAATAAGATCAACCTGGAATACGCCGACATCATCGTGTCGGGCGGCAAGGGGCTCAAGAAGCAGGAGAACTTCCAGCTGATCCGGGATCTGGCCACGGTGCTCGGCGCCGAGGTTGGCGCAACACGTCCGCTGATCCAGTCCGGCTGGGTCGAGGCCGGGCGCCAGGTGGGCCAGACCGGCAAGACCGTGCGCCCCAAGCTGTATATCGCGGCCGGCATCTCCGGTGCGATCCAGCACCGCGTGGGCATGGATGCGTCGGACGTGATCGTCGCGATCAACTCGGATCCCAATGCGCCCATCTTCGACTTCGCCACCTACGGCATTGTCGGCAACGCCATGACCATATTGCCCGCCTTGACGCAGGCCTTCCGCGACGAACTGGCCGCGCGCGCCGCAGCCGTGCCCGCATAGGAGAAGATTATGGAGAAATTCGACGCGATCGTAGTTGGCGCGGGCCCCTCGGGGAACGCCGCCGCGTACACCCTGGCGAAGGCCGGCCTGAGCGTGATCCAGATCGAGCGCGGGGAATATCCCGGCTCCAAGAACGTGCAAGGCGCGATCCTGTATTCCGACGCGCTGGAACGTATCTTCCCCGAGTTTCGCGACGAGGCGCCCCTGGAACGCCACATTATCGAGCAGCGCATGTGGCTGCTGGATGACGACTCGCACATCGCGACAGACTACCGCTCGGACGCGTTCAACAAGCAGCCCTACAACCGCTACACCATTCTGCGCGCGCAGTTCGACAAGTGGTTCTCGCAGAAGGTGTCGGATGCCGGCGCCCTGGTGATCTGCGAGACCACGGTCACCGACCTCATCCTGGACGGCAACCGCGTGGTGGGCGTGCGCACTGACCGCGAGAACGGCGACCTGTTCGCCGACGTGGTGGTGCTGGCCGACGGCGTGAACTCCCTGCTGGCCAAGAAGGCCGGGTTCCATCCCGAACTCAAGGCCGGCGACGTTGCACTGGCGGTGAAGGAGATACTGTTCCTGCCCCAGGAAACGGTTGAGAGCCGCTTCAACGTCAAGGAAGGCGAGGGCGTGGTGATCGAGATGATAGGCAAGATCACCCAGGGCATGATGGGCACCGGCTTCCTCTACACCAACAACGAGTCGATCACCATAGGCGTCGGCTGCATGCTGTCTGACTTCAAGGAAAGCGGCGTTTCGCCCTATCTGTTGCTTGAAAAGATGAAGGCGCACCCTTCCATCAAGCCGCTGATCCAGGGCGGTGAGATGAAGGAATACACCGCACACCTGATTCCGGAAGGCGGCCTCAAGGCCATGCCCCAGATATACGGAGACGGCTGGATGATCGTCGGCGACTCCGGCATGTTCGTCAATGCCGTGCACCGCGAGGGGTCGAACTTGGCCATGACCACCGGACGCCTGGCCGCCGAGACCATCATCGACCTGAGGCAGGCGGGCAAGCAGATGACGCGTGACAATCTTGCCGTGTACCGGGCGAAACTGGATGACAGCTTCGTGATGAAGGACCTGGCGAAGTACAAGGACATGCCCGGCGTATTCCACGCCAATCCGCAGTTCTTCACGACTTATCCGGAACTGGTCAACAACGCCGCCAGGCACATGCTGACGGTGGACGGGGTGGACAAGAAAACCAAGGAACGCGAGATCCTCAAGAGTTTCACGGCCAGCCGCTCGCTGTTCGGGCTAATGGGAGACGCATTCAAGATGTGGAGGGCGATGAGATGAACGTCAATGTCGAGGAAAAACTTTTCCAGAACCGTTACAAGGTGGATCACGGCCGCCCGCATATCAGCATCGTCAATCCTGACGTGTGCACCAACGAATGCAAGACCCAGCCGTGCACCAAGATATGTCCCGCCGCCTGCTACAAGGCGGAAGGAAACGGCACCGTCTCGCTCATTTCGGACGGCTGTCTGGAATGCGGCACCTGCCGCATCATCTGCGGCGAGCACGCCAATGTGGACTGGTCCTATCCGCGCGGCGGCTACGGCATCCTGTTCAAGTTCGGTTGATCATTCAAGGCAAGGAGAATAAATGGCAAAGCCCGGAAAACATGTATTCGTCTGCACCCAGATGCGTCCGCCCGGACACCCGCGCGGATCGTGAGGCGCAAACGGCGGCGCGGCGGTGTTTCAGGAATTCCTGCAGCAATTCGAGAAGCGCGGGCTGTGGGGGAAATTCGCGGTAACCAGCAGCGGCTGCATCGGCACCTGCGGCGCCGGCACCAACGTTCTGGTGTATCCGGAGGGCGTGATGTACGGCGGCGTGAGCCGCGATGACGTCGCTGCGATCGTCGAGCAGCACCTGATCGGGGACCAGCATGTAGAACGACTGAAAGTCCCGGCGGAAGTCTGGGGCTGAAGCGCACAAATTACTTGTAACATCAATCGAGGAAATACCATGAGCACATCCCCATTGCAGGACCTGGAAGCGCAAAAGCGCCTGTTGAGCCCCGTATACAAGGGCGCGCTGAAAGCGGCCGACGAAGGCTTCCGCGGCGAGATCGCCCTCAAGTTCGCGGAGCAACTGGCCGACGAGGCACGTCCTCCCGAAATCGCCGCCTTCCAGACCATGTTCGCCGCAACCGGCGGCAAGTTCGACTTCATCGCCTGCGAACTTGATTCCCTGGCCTACCTGGAGCAACTGCGCAGCGTGCTCGCCGATTACCTGAAGCCGGAGGGCAAGTATTTCGCCTTCGCGGGCAATGTCGACATTTCCAGAAAATATGCCATCACGCTCGACGGCATCCCGTTCAACGTGTTTCCGCTGGACGAGGCCACCGTCTACAACGAACTGCTCGACCTCATCGGCCTGGAGCGGAACGATCTGAAGAAGCTCGACACCGCGGCCAAGCTGGACAAGATCAAGGACGCCGCCGCCAAATACGAGGGGAAGCTGCCGGAAATCAGCTTTGAGCAGGGCAAGGCGGAAATGGGCCCGATCCGCATTCCGGAAAATCGCCCGGTCTAAGGAGCGGCGCGCAATCGTGGAAAATCTGCGGGCATTGTTTGGCGGTGAGGCGCCGTCCGACACTTCGGCCTTGCTGGAACAGGCCGTGCAGTCCTATGCCGACACCGGCGAGGCCGAACGCTTGCTGTGGCAGGCGCATCGGGCCTCGCCGGATGCGCTCCCGGTCTACTTTTCGCTATACAAGTTCTATTTCTACAAGGGCGATCTCGAGAATGCCGGCCTGTCCGCGCGCATGGCGCTGCTGGCTGCCGCGCGCCAGGGTGCGTTCGATGCAGACTGGCGCGAACTCACGGCGGCATCCGCCGACTGGACGAAGTACGATGGCCCTGCGCACTTCTACCTGTTCAGCCTGAAGGCGCTGGCTTTCATCCGGCTGCGCCAGGGCGCCCGGGCCGAAGCACAGGCCATACTCGACAAGCTCGCCGAAATCGATTCCTCCGACTCGGTGGGAGCCTCGGTCATTCGTTCGATGGCAGCAGGAGCAACTGATGGACCAGCTTGAACAACGTGTCTCCGCCGCGGCGGACCAGGGCAGGATGCTGCTTGCAGCCCTGCAGCAAAAATTGGCCAGCCTGAATCTGGCTCCCGGACTCGTCGCGATTCCGCCTTTCGAGGAAGCCAAGTTCACCCTGGAGCAGGACCTGTATGACGACTCGTTGCAGACGCTCATGGGCTCTTTCTATCCGCGGCCGCGCTACCGGGCGGGCGTGCTGCTGTTCCATGCCGATGGCAGCTGCTATGCCGAGTACCACGTGATGCAGCCGCACCCCGGCAAGCCCCGCTGGTTCGTTGAATCGGTGGAAGCCTGGGTGCGCGGCGGCAAGGTGCAGACCGATCTGCGCCTCGTTGCCATGCCTCAGTGAAGGGCCGCAGCGGTTTGTCGCAAACCAGACAACGGCTCGCGCGCTCGCTGTGCTGAGAATGCAATAGTTTGATTTAGCGTGAATAATATTTTGGCATGGGATTTGCTCAGTCTGAGTTGCGTTATATAATGACCTATATGACGCCGCCTGCCGGGGGTTCCGGTGTGCGATGGACAACGCAATTCGACGTGAAGGAATCTCAAATGCATAACAAATTTCATTGCCGTAACTGGGCATTGGCTTGCGCGCTGCTCGCAGCGTCCACGGCGTACGCGGAAGGGGAAAGCGCACCAGCCACCGATCCCATTCGGGTCTCCGGTGATGTCCGGCTTTATTCTTTCAGTCGCAATTACCAGAATAGCGCCACCACCGACCTGCACTCGACCTCGCTGGGCGGCAAAGTGAAGGTTGAGACCACCGCCACGGAGGGATTCGGTGCGGCGGCTGCGCTCTACTTCGCGCAGGACATCGGCTTCAACAATCACGCGCAAAACAACAAAACCATCAACCCGCTGCTGATGGGCACGGGCTACGGCATTTATGTGCCCGGCGAAGCCTACGTGCAGTACAAAAAGCAGACGTTCCTGGGGCGTATCGGCAACCAGAGCATAGATACGCCGTGGCTCAACCCGTCCGACGGCTTCATGATCCCCAACCTGTACCGTGCCGGCGTCTTTACCTACGACCCATTCGAGGGCCTGCACCTGGAAGGGGACCGCATTCTCAGCTTCAAGAACCGCACCTCGGCCGGATTTGACGACAATACCCTGTTCGACCTGCCGTATTCCCATCCGCATTTTACCGGGACGACCAGCGGTGCCGCCGTGCTGGGCGCGGATTACCACGGCGATGGTTCGCGCGGGGGCGCATGGCTATACCGCTTCTATGACATCGCGCAATTGGCCTATGTTCAGGGCGGCTATACCCTGCCGCGCGCGGGAGTGTCGCCGTTCGTAGACTTCCAGGCCATGCGCGAGACCGGAGAGGGCGCGCAGTTGCTGGGAGCGGTGGACAGCAAAGCCTATGGCGCCAAGTTCGGACTCGAATTCCCGGAGAAGACGGGGCAGGTCTATTTCGCCTACAACAAGGTGCCTGCGCAGTCCGCCGCCGGTGTTTCCAATGGCAACCTGCTTTCGCCCTATACTCAGATATACAATACGGACCCCTTGTACACGACCATCATGAACTACGGTCTGGTTTCCGCCCGTGCGGCGGGCCATGCCTGGCAGCTGGGCTCCAAGCTCAAGCTGTTTGACGGCCGCATGGACGCGTCTGCCTCGTTTTCGCGCTACATGACAGAACCCTATGTTGCGGACGCTAACGCCGTGATGCTGGATGTTGCCTGGCATCTGAGCGGTGCGATGAAGGGCCTGACGCTGCGCGACCGCTTTTCCTATGAGCATGGCAGGACAGAGTGGGGCAGCGCTTACCTGGACAACCGCATCATGCTCCAGTACACGTTCTAGCAACCTCTCAACCGGGAGAAATGACATGAAACAGTCGCTCACGCTGCACGGTGATCTCTGGCTCGGGCAGGATGATTCCTCCATGGTCGGCGACCTGCGCATCTCGCTGCTGGAGCAAATCGCCGCAACCGGTTCCATCACCCGGGCCGCCAAGGCAGTGGGCATCAGTTACAAGACGGCGTGGGATACTGTCGATGCCATGAAAAACCTGTCCGGCGCGCCGCTGGTGGAAAGCGCCAGCGGCGGCGCCAGGGGCGGAGGGACGCGCCTCACGGATGAAGGCCGCAAGCTGGTGGAGACCTACCGCTTCATCCAGGGCGAACACGAGCGCTTCCTGCACAGCCTCAGCGAAGGGGTGGCGGACTTCCGCAATTTCTACCAGTTGATCAGGAGACTCTCAATGAAAAGCAGTGCGCGCAACCAGTTCTTCGGGCGGGTCGCCGCCATCAAGCATGGCGCCGTCAACGACGAAATCGAGATTGCGCTCAACGGCGACGACCGCATCACCGCCATCATCACCAGCGGCAGCCGCGTCAGTCTCGGCCTGGAGGTCGGCAGCGAAGTGTGGGCGCTGGTCAAATCGTCGTGGGTCATCCTCGCGCTGGACGACGCCGATCTCAAGCTCAGCGTGCGCAACCGCCTGCGCGGCACGGTGAGCCGGCTCACGCCCGGCGCAGTGAACGGCGAGGTAATCGTTACCCTGGCCGGCGGAAATACGGTGTGTGCGATCGTGACCAACGACAGCATGGAGCAAATGGCGCTGGCGGAGGGCAGTCCGGTGGTCGCCCTGTTCCAGGCGTCCAGCGTCATCCTCGGCGTCGCCGCCTGACGGCCCGCCGCGGCGCGGGCGCGGCGGTCATCCGCTTCGTGCGTCCGCTACGTAAATACATTTGGAAAAGGAAACGAAATGCATGGAATGAATGGATGGATGCGCAGGCTGTGCCGCTTTCTCGCCGCCAGCGTACTGTTGCTGGCGAGCAGCGCCGCGCTGAGCGCGGAGCCGCTCACGGTGGCGGTGGCCGCAAATGTGAAGTACGCCTTCGCCGACCTGCAGCAGGAATTCACCCGGCAGACCGGCATCCCGGTGCAGGCTGCATTCGGGTCGTCGGGCAAGCTGACCGCGCAGATTGAGAGCGGCGCGCCGTTCGACCTGTTCCTGTCCGCGGACATGAAATATCCCGCGGCGCTCTATGCCAGGAAACTGGCCACCGCAGCGCCCAAGGTCTATGCCAACGGCGTGCTCGTGCTGTGGACCGTGAAGCCCCTTGATCTGACGCGCGGCCTCAAGGTGCTGACCGACCCGGCGGTGCAGAAAATCGCCATCGCCAACCCCGCGCTCGCCCCCTATGGGCGCGAAGCGGTCAGGGCGCTGGATCACCTCGGGCTGCGCGCCGCAGTGGAGGGCAAGCTGGTCTACGGCGAAAGCATTTCGCAAACCAGCCAGTACATCGATTCCGGCGCGGCGGATGCGGGATTCACCGCGAAGTCCATCGTGCTCGCGCCATCGGTGCAGGGCAAGGGCCACTGGGTGGAGGTCCCGCGCGACAGCTACCAGCCGATTGCCCAGGGGGTGGTGATCCTCAAGTACGGCGAGGACACCCACGCCAAGGCGGCGCACCGCTTCGTCGAATTCCTGGCATCGCCGGCGGCGCGAACCATCTTCGAGAAGTACGGCTACGTTCTGCCATGAACCGCCTGCGCGGAAAGATCGCCCATGTCCAGTCGAACGGACACGTCTCCCTGGTGGATGTCACCGTGGGCCCGGACACCTTCGCCGCGATCCTGCTCGAAGATCCGGCTGCCGCGCCTTATCTGGCGGCCGGCCGCGAGGTCGACGTACTGTTCAAGGAAACCGAGGTCTCTCTGGCCAAAGGGCTGGCCGGCGTGCTCAGCCTGCGCAACCGCATGTCCGCCACCGTGCGCCGGGTGCGGCGGGGCGAAATCCTCAGCGAGGTCGAACTGGAGTACCAGGGGCAGCGCGTCATCAGCGTCGTCACCACCCGCTCGGTCGAGCGCCTGGCGCTGCAGGAGGGAGATGCGGTGGAGGCGCTGGTCAAGGCCAATGAAGTCTCGCTGTCGGAGGTGCAATGATGAATCACGACTGGCAACCGTTGCTGCTCACCTTCAAACTCGCCGCCATCACTACGCTGATTCTCTGCGCGGTCGGCATACCCTTCGCGTGGTGGCTGGCGCACACCCGCGTCCGCCTCAAGCCGGTGCTGGAAGCGCTGGTCTCCATGCCGCTGGTATTGCCGCCTTCGGTATTGGGCTTTTACCTGCTGCTGGCGTTCAGCCCGTCCAACTGGTTCGGCGGCGTGCTGGAACAGGTCGCCGGACTCAAGCTTGCCTTCAGCTTCTCGGGACTGGTGGTCGCCTCCGTGCTGTTCAGCTTCCCGTTCATGGTGCATCCGGTGCAGGCCGGTTTCCAGAACCTGCCTAAGGTGCTGAGCGAGGCCGCCTACACCCTGGGCAAGAGCCGCTGGCAGACCTTCCTGTATGTGCAACTGCCCAATATCCGGCCGCAACTGGTGGCGGGCGCCGTGCTCTCGTTCGCTCACACCATAGGCGAATTCGGCGTGGTGCTCATGATAGGCGGAAACCTGCCGGGGCAGACCCGCGTCGCCTCAATCGCCATCTACGACGAAGTCGAGGCGATGAATTACGACGCGGCAAACTTCTATGCCCTGGTGCTGTTCGCGATCTCGTTTGTCACCCTGCTGGGCGTCTACCTGGTCAACCGCAAAATGATGGCGCGGGTGATCTAACATGATTGCGGTCGACATCCAGAAACAGTTGCTGGGCGCGCGCGGCGCATTCGCGCTGGACCTCAAATTCTCCATTGCGGAAGGTGAATTCGTCACCCTGTTTGGCGATTCGGGCGCCGGCAAAACCACGCTGTTGCGCTGCCTTGCGGGGCTGGAAACGCCGGATGGCGGCAGGATCGAGGTGAATGGCGACACCTGGTTCGACGGCCGCAGCCGCGTCGGGGTGCAGCACCGCCGCGTCGGCTACATGTTCCAGGACTATGCGCTGTTTCCCAACATGAGCGTGCGCGGCAACGTCGAATTTGCCCAACGGCCCGGGGCCGACCGCAGGCGCGCGTCGGAACTGATCGAAATGATGGGGCTGGAAGAACTGCAGGCGCGCAAACCGCAGACCCTTTCCGGCGGCCAGCAACAGCGGGTGGCGCTGGCGCGGGCGCTCGCCGCCGAGCCGCGGCTCCTGCTGCTGGACGAACCCTTTTCCGCGCTCGATCATCAAACCCGTTTGCGCCTGCAGGAAGAAGTACTGCTCATGCAGCGGCGCTTCGGGATCACCGTCATCATGGTCAGCCATGATGTAAGCGAAGTCTACCGGCTGTCCAGCCGTGTGCTCATTCTGGAGGCGGGGCGCATCACGCGTGAAGGCGCGCCGATGGCGGTATTCGGGGCAGGCCAGAGCGGCGGGAAATTCAGTTTTGCCGGCGAAATTCTCGCCATCGAAGCGGCCGACGTGGTGTTCAGCGTCACCCTGCTGGTAGGCAGCCAGATCGTGCGCGTCATCGCCACCGCGGAGGAGGCCCAGGCGCTGAAACCCGGTGACCGCGTGACGCTGCTGTCCAAGGCTTTCAATCCGGTGCTGGTGCCGTGCTAGGACGATGATGGGCAGCGCAGACCAGACAAAATTGTTTTGTAGATAAAAGGAGAAAATTATGCGGAAGCGAATCAAGCAGCCCGGGCCATTGCGCCATGTGCTTGTGCTGGCGGGCCTGCTCTGTGCGGGGGGCGCGCATGCGGACCTGCCGCCGTCCATGCAGAACGCGCAGCGAACCGAAATCAAATTTCCGCCCGCCATGCGCGACCACTTTCTGGCCAATATGCGCAACCATCTCGCCGCCGTGTCCGAGATCCAGGCAGCGCTGGGGGATGGAAACTTCGAGCTTGCGGCGAAAACTGCAACCGAGCGCCTGGGCATGACCGCACAGTCCTCAATGGCGTGCAATCCCGCCATGGCACACATGGGCGGCATGGCGCAATACATGCCCGACGCCATGCGCGAAGCGGGGCGAACCATGCACCACGCGGCGGACCGGTTTGCCGTCGATGCCAAGGCCAGGGATTACCGTGCGGCGATCGCCTCGCTTTCCAAGGTCACGCAGGCATGCGTTGCCTGTCATGCGCAGTACCGGGTTCGCTAGGAGCGGATCCGCGTTCATGCACGGACCCGTCATGCATTGACCCGGGAGATTGAAACTGGCGGCAGCCGGCTGCAGCCGGCGCGGCCCAGTGAGGTGGCCGCCTGCCGGGAACGCAACGAACCGCGCCGGCTGTCCCTGCCCGGCTTTCCAGCCTTGATTATCCCGCCCTCACGGGCTGAGCAATAGTCCCGCTTCACGCTTTCGCGCCACCCGAAATGCGGCTGTCGTAAATGCGACATGCGTCGTATAACGGACAATATGACGAGGTTGGAGGATGGCCGGGCGGGAGGGCGGGGCGTTTGCCTCTATCGCCGGCAAGTAGCGCCATTCCGGGCATTGCGGGGGATGCCGGCCACGGTTACCGGTGCTGGCACAGCCATTGCTTAGCGCTATGTGGATGCGTATATGACGCATGCGAAGCACTGGCAACTCAAATTGGAAGGAAAATGATGAGCAACAATAGCACGCCCACCTCGCCCAGCCCGGGCTCGCGCCGGCACCTCGCCGAAAGATGTCTCGGAATCCTGGCGTGCACCGCCTGCATCGCAGTCTCGCCCGCGGCGGCGGCCGATGACAATACAGCGTCCCCGATGGAAATCAAAATATACTCACCGATCAAGCGCAAGCCCGTGATCGAGAGCGCGTCGAATACCGCGACCTCCTACAAGGCCGGCAAGGAAGGCATCGACCTGTTCGGACAGTCCGGCAATTCCAATCCCTATACCGTGATCTCCACCATGCCCGCGGTCAGCCTGGATTCCATTGACCCCTACGGCATGGCCAATACACCGTACGGCAACAAGGGCCTGCGCATCAGAGGAGAGATGATGCCGCACGGCGGCATCGGCACCGTCGAGGGCATTCCTCTCAGCGGCATCAATCCCGGTCCCGGTTCGCAATGGCTATTCGATGAGGAGAATTTCTCCAGCGTGTCGCTGGGGGAAGGGCCGATCGCACCGGACCAGTTGGCGTTCTTTACCAACACCGGCGTCATCGACAGCAGCGTGCTTTGGCCCACGGAGAAGACGGGGATGAAGCTTTCGCAAAGTCTGGGATCGTTCGACTTCCGGCGCACCTTCATGCGCCTCGACTCGGGTAAGACGAGCAGCGGCGGATCGGTGTTCGTTTCCGCATCCAGCACGTCCGCCAGGAAGTGGCGCGGTCCGGGCCATGCGCCGGACGGGCGCACCAACTTCGAGGCGGCGCTCGACCAGCCGGTCGGCGGGAAACTGAATGTGAAGCTGTACACGGCCTACAATGGCATGAAAGGCGACGACTATCGTCCGCTGACCTACGCCCAGGCAAGCAATTTGCCGGTCTATGACTATTTCGACTATTCGCCTGTATCCAGCGCCACACCCACGCAAGCCGTCAACTATTACGGATACAACCGCCAGAATTTCAGCGATGGCGCGATATTCTCCGAAATCACCTACCGCATGGCCAACGACGCCAGTCTTGTGTTCAAGCCGTTCTACATGAACGAGCAGGGTGATTACCTGAACGGCATGGCGAACGGGAAAGTGCGGCAATGGCTGGTCAACCACAACTGGTACGGCTTCACCAGCGAGTACCAGCGCAAGATAGGCGATACCGGCGTCAAGGCAGGATACTGGTGGGATTCGCTGGACCCGCCGGGCCCGCCCACGGCGTGGAAGATGTACAACCCGACGGCGAGCGGCGGCCTGACGTTCGCGAGCTGGTCGCTGCTTGGCAAGACGGTGCGGCGGCACCAGTTCGACAGTCTGTACGCGCTGGTCGATCAGCATCATGGCGAACTGGACGTGCAGGGCGGCGCGCGCTACGTCACGGAAAAATTGCCGAGCATCGATATGTACAACACGGCGGGGATCGGCGACGTTTCCTACGACCAGGCGCTGGCCGCCTCCAGCGGCGTCATCGCGAACCGCAGCGCAATCGGTCCGGTGTTTCATACGCTGCTGCCGTATGTGGCGCTGGGTTACGATCTGACCAGCCAGACGCGCCTCAAGCTGAGCGTGGGCCGCAACTATGGCGCGCCCAGTTTCGATGTGTGGCCGGTCTATCAGACCACGGCGAAGCTGCAGGCAATGTACACGGCGCAGGAGATCTGGAACAAGTTGCGGCCGGAACTCACCGATGCGGTGGATGCCGGCGTGCGCTTCAGCCATGACGGCGGATACGTGGAGCCGACCCTGTTCTATGCGAAGAGCCATAACAAGGGAGTTTCCTTCGTCGATCCGGCGGTCGGCGTGGCCTATCCGCAGAACGCAGGCGAAACCCATGCATACGGCTTACAGCTGGCTGCGACCCAGACATTGCATCAGGACCTCGATCTGTTTGGTTCGTTCACCTACGAGCGCGCGCTATTCGACCAGAACTTCACCACCCTCGGCGGCGCTGCTCTGGTTGTACAGGGGCTGCAATTGCCCGATACGCCGGTAGTCATGGCCAGCCTGGGTGCCACCTACCGCAGCGGCAAGGTCAAGGTGTCGCCGGTCGTGCGCTACACCGGACAACGCTACGGTGACGCGCTGCACCAGGAGCCCGTGCCGGGATATGCTACCGTGGACTTGAAGGTGGGTTATGACAGCCCGCATCACTTCGGCAACCTGCATGCTGCGCTGTCCGTAACCAACCTGTTCAACAAAGGCTACATCGGCTTCATCAACGCGAGCTATCTGCAGAACTCCGGACAGACCAGTTACTACCCCGGTGCGCCCCGCACCGTGGTTGCCAGCCTGTCCGTCGACATATAAGGCGCAGAGGATATGGGCGCAGCGCGCGAGCGGGATTATCGGTAATGGTAATCCGTCTCGTCGTTGCGTCCTTGCCGCTTTACGCATAAGACTATCCGCCGGACGGCGCAGCATGCGTCCTCTGCCGATCGACATTTTGCGGATACCATGGAAAATCTGCGGTAAACTGCGGGCTGGCCGGGATTGCGCAGCTAATCCCGGGCACACGCGCCGCGCATCCGCGAGGCGCGACGGGCGGAACTAACACCGCCTCCTGCAATCGAAAAATGAGTCCATCGGCAGGGACGATGGCCGCTTCCTGAAGCTGAAGTCGAAGCAACTCAGCTGAAATGAGAGGAGAATCTAGCTATGTCACATCATCTGGTACTGATTGGCGTCTTCCTGGTACTTGCATTGATCATACCGCTTATCATGTTTCTTCGGGTATTTCGCGCCGTCTTCAACAACATAGACTCGGACGCCCAAGCCCGGGACGACGCAGCCGCGGCCAAAGCGGCCACCAACCAGCAGCCGGCAGAGGGCAAGGCCGACGCCTGAGATGCAGTTGTGGTGACGCCGCAAAACCGGGGATTCCCTGAGGCTATGGTGCGTCAATCCAGCAGCTTTCTGAGCGGTATCATTTCCGACAGCGCAAATCCGTTGCGCTGGTAGAACCGTATCGCGCCATCGTTGGCGCGATCGGTGAGCAGTGTGATGCGCAAACACCCTTCCTGCTGCGCGACGGCAATCGCCACTTCCAGCAATGCCGTGCCCAGCCCGTCGCCGCGTTGCTCGGGGCGCACGATCACGTCCTCCAGCATGCATACCTTCCCGCCGCAGGCGGTGCTGATGGTAAACAGCAGATTTGCCATGCCGATGATCGCATCGCCTTCGCGCAACACCAGGATCCGCCCGGCCTCCGGATGGGCGATGATCTCGCGCAGTCCCGCCGCCTGCTTTTCCGGCGCGGGCGCGAAGTCTGCCTCCAGCGCGAACAGCATGGTCAACAGCTCGCAAAGCCGGGGAATGTCGGCGGGACTCGCCGGCGTAATCTGCGTCATGGGCGCGGCCGGGTGTTACTCTTCGGGGCCAAAGCACTTGGCGTAATCCGCGCAGCCTGCGCAACTCGGGCGGCTGCACGCAATATAACCGTCACGCTCGCATAGCAGCCGGTAGAGGAACTTCTTCCACTTCATGTCGCCGGAATTTTTTGCCGCGAGCGCGGGGAAATAGCGGGAAAACAGGTCGGACAGCGCCTGCCGCCGCGGCAATCCGAGATCCTGCCAGAGATGATCGCTGCCCATGCAGCCGGCCGCGACGAGGTGCGCCATGCGGCAGTGGCTTTCGTCGTTCACCGCGCGATGTTCGAGCAGCAGCGCCACCAGATCCTTGAACTCATCGAGCGGTCCGCCCCGCCCAACGACCTGTCGCTGCGCCTCCAGCCAGTCCTCCGGAGGTGAAAAATGCGGGAAGAGACTTCCCAGCAGATGGAGAAATGCCGGGTAATCCAGGCCGAGTGCGGGAACGAAGGGCGCAGCCTCCGGTTCGCACCAGGTCGCGATCGACCAGGCGTAGGCCTCGGCGATCGCATCCCGCCCCCGGGAATGGCCCAGCAGTTGCCACACGCCAATGCGGGGCATGCCGGGAGTTTCCGCGTTCAGGTCGTCATGGCTTCGTGCGTGTAGCATTTCTTTGGACATATCTTCGCGCATGCCTCGCAACCGATGCAATTGATCTGGTTGGCGACGGTCATCACCTTCTTTTCGTACTCATCGTCGTCATCCTCGTCCAACGCCAGCGCCATGACGCCGCCATCCTCGTCTATGCCGACGAGTTGCAGCACTTCGCGCCCGCACACGCGGAAGCAGCGGCCGCAGCCTATGCACTTTTCCTGATCTATGTTTTTTACGAAGCGCGGAGTCCAGGTCCGGCCGTCGGGCAGGGTGATGGTTACTTCAGATGTCATGATGCCGCTCCCTGATCATGCTTCCGCGGCGGCCAGCTTCTGGCGCGCGGCGGCAAGTTTCTCGTAAGCCTGGAACGTTTCGGCCGCCACAGCGGGAATGCGCTCCCAGCCGGTCGGCAGGTCTTCCGACAGATCGTGCAGATCCATCTTCAGCTGGGTGGCGCGCGCGTTGAGTCTCTTGATCTCGGCCTTGAGCGTTTCCTGGTCTTCCATTGCCATATCCTTTATCCGAATTTCGCCACTTCGGGAAACTTGTTGATCATCTCCACGGCGGAGCCGACCAGCTTGCCCCCTTCTTCCATCAGCTTCTCCATGTCGTTGAAGCCGAAGCGGTGCACGTCGCGCAAATACTTGTTGACCACCACCAGGCGGCCGGCGGTGAGCACCATGCGTCCGAATCCCTCATGGCTCATCTTCATCATCGGCGACACCATGATGCCGGTCAGCCGTTCCACCGAAAGGCCGACGGCGTTGTAGAACAGCTCCAGGCGCCACAGCGTTTCGGGGTCGGGATCGCCCATGATGGGAATCTCGCGGCGCTGTTCCTTGCTGATGATGTAAGGGGCGAGCAGGGTGTCGTTGCTTTTGCCGTCCCAGGTGCCGTAGGTGTCCTGCGCCCTGTACTGCTTGACGAGTTCGCCCACGAACAGCTCGCCGGTGGCCGATGCTGCGGGTGTTTCTGCGGTAACGCTCATGTTGTCTGCTCCAGTCGTTGTGTATCAGTCGTCTTCGAAATTCAGCTCGCGTTCTTCGCCCTTGGCCAGGGCCTTGCGCAGCCAGGGCGGCGGCGCGCCCTTGAGCACGTCCTGCAGCTTGCTGAGGATTTCGGTGATCACCTCGGGCTCATTCACCTTGATCGGGTGGATCTTGTGCGCAACCACGCGTGCGGCAGCCGAGCCGCCGATGGCGGCGACATAGAGGATCGCACAGTCCTTGATTGCCTCTATCTTCGGAGCCAGCTTGTCCTCGTCGCCGTCCTCCTTCAGGTCGCCGGCAAACTGGATGGCTTCCAGCAGGTGGTAGCCCTCCGGCGATATTTCATAGACCGCGAGGTTTTTCGCCCAGCCAAAATGGGCGTCCACCCGCTGGAGGTCTTGAGTGGCGAATGCGATTTTCATACCTTTTGCTCCTTGGTTGGGACTACACAATCTGAGCCTGCGCAGCGGTTTCATCGTTTGCCTCTGGCAATGGCCAACTGTCTGGTTCTCCCTCGTGCGTGTGCTCGATGAACACATTGCCGAGCTGGAAAATCAGGTCGCGCGTGCCGCGATAGCCCACGCTCAGTTTATGGTTTGCGCCCAGCCGGTCGAAACACGGCAGGCCGGTACGGAACAGCGGGATGCCGAGCCGCTCGGCGGCCTGGCGGCCGTGAGAATGCGTGATGATGAGGTCGCAGCCCGTCGCGCGCGATTCCAGATCTTCCAGGTCGCCGATCAGCACCTCGGCGCAAGGCATTGCCTCCAGCAACGGCGAGTGAGTGGTGGTGACGACCGCAGCGAGTTCGCAGCCCATGCCCGCCAGCAGATTGCCCAGAGACCAGAGGAGGTCGGGCTCGGCGCCGATGGCGATCTTCTTCCCGCCGAAGAAAAAATGACCGTCCAGCATTGCGTCCAGCAACTGGCTGCGCTGGCGCCGGTATTTGAGCGGCACCGGTTTGCCGCTCAGGGTGGACAGGTGCGCCAGAAGACGGTCGTTGGCATCCAGTCCGAGCAGGCTGTCGAACACCGCATAGGGAACGCCGGTGCGCATCTCGAGTTCGAGTGCCGGGCTTTCCATCTGCTGGCCGATGGCCAGGGTCGCAATCGAACAGCCCATGCTGCGTATCTCGTCGACCGTGGCGCCGCCCATGGTGGTCGGACTGAACGTATCCGGCACATGGCCGTCGAGCGAACCGGAAATATCCGGCAGGACCACCGGCGACAGGCCGAATGCCTCGACGATTTCGACGATTTCCTCGATGTCCGCCGCAGTGAGGTGGCAGCCTGCCAGCAGGTTCACCTGGCTGGGGATCGTCTCGGATGTCTGTTCGACCAGTTCCTGGATGATGCGGCTGACGGCCTTGGCCCAGCCGTCCTGGAAGGCATCCTTGAAATCCGGGGTATCGACGAAGACGATGGGCAGCGATGCCAGCTCCGGATTGCGCGCGCGTATGGTCTTCAGGTCGCCATGTATGTCCTCGCTGCGTGTTTCCGTCAGTCCGGTGGTGCACAGTCCGATGATCTCGGGTTTCGCGCGCTTGTAGATGTTGAGCAGTGCCTGTTCGATATTTTCCCGCCCGCCCATGATGGTGGTGACCTCGTTCATCGCCGTGGTCTGCAGCGGAATGGCCTCACGGAAATGGCGCACGAACAGCACCAGGCCGAAGGCGGTGCAGCCTTGCGAGCCATGCAGCACCGGCATGCAGTTGGCAATGCCCATGAAGGCGAGCGCTCCTCCGATAGGCTGGCTCATCTTGAGCGGATTCACGCTGCACGATTTCCTGGTGGTCGTGACGGTAGCCATCCTAGATTCTCTCCCCCTCGAGTGCCGCGGCCTTTTGATAATCCACTTCCCACGGCGCAGGCGTGCGCACCTGCTCCCAGATCGGGTTGTACAGCGCCTTGTCGATTTCCTGCACCAGGGCCACCATGCCCTCGTACCCGGCATAGGCGTGGTGCCGCTCCTGGTTGATGTCCAGCCAGGGCATCTTCGCCTTGAGCGCCACGAACTGCGAGCGTCCGCCGGAAAGCATGATGTCGGCCTTCGCGTCCTGCAGCATCTTGTACATCTCGCGCGGCGGCAGGTCGTCGAACATGTGGGCGTCCTGGCCCATTAGTTCCTTGATGCGGTCCTTGTCTTCCTCGGTGGATTTTTTCACACTGGTGCCGACGATCTCCAGGCCGACCTCCTGCAGCGCGGAGACCACGGACCAGGATTTCACGCCGCCGGTGATCAGCAGCACGCGTTTGCCGGCCAGGCGCTTGCGGTAGGACTTGATGCGTTCCCAGGCCCGCGCCTCCTCGCGCCGGATCAGGATTTCGGTGCGTGCAAGCAGATCCTCCGGCGCGCCGCGCTGCACGAGCAGCTTGGCGATCTGGCGCAGCGCATCGCTGGTGTCGGAAATGCCATAGAAGGAACCCTCGAAATACGGAATGCCGTAGCGCTCCTCCATCTTGCGCGACACGTTGATCATCGCCTTGGAGCACACCATCATTGCGGCCTTGGCCCGGTGCGAGGAGGCGACCTCGCGATAGCGCGCATCGCCGGAGATGCAGGCCAGGATGCGGATGCCCAGATGGTCCAGCAACGGCTTGATCTGCCACATTTCGCCGGCGAGGTTGTATTCGCCGATGATGTTGATGTCGTAGGGCGTGG